>Ga0326513_10000068_pt1 | contig 74898 bp, 122 predicted proteins | sample 2_2465_0518_D_FD_203654 | JGI IMG/M metagenome (GOLD analysis project Ga0326513, IMG submission 203654) | Bovine rumen microbial communities from UC Davis, California, United States - 2_2465_0518 | ecosystem: Host-associated > Mammals > Digestive system > Stomach > Rumen | place: USA...
ATTTTTGCATCTAACTTTTCACCTATAGGAACACCCATTAACTCCCTGATGTAATTATAATATGCCTTTTTTTCGGTATATTCTTCTTCAGAAAGGGCATCCTTGAGTTCCGCTTTAGAAGTTTTTTTTGATTCTTTTTTAGATTCTTTATCTTTATCTTTATCTTTGTCTTTTAACTGTTTACGTTTATCATCAGCTAATACTTTTATAGCTATATTTAAGCAAGCTGAATGAACAAATTTATTTTTAAACGGAACAGGCTCTTCACCTTTAATCGGATTTCCACATACACAACATTTTTTAGGTCTACCTCTTGCCATGATTATTGATTACTCCTTATCTACTTATAACATAAATTGTAGTTCCAATCCCACAATTATTATATATCCAATCTGCAAGCCAATTTTCAGTACGAATGCAAGCAGGAGAATTATGCGCACCTAATTTACCACCCCAAAGATATTTACGCTCATATTTTGAAGCTTTTAAAGCATAAGTTAATGAATGAATACCCCAACCTTGCCATGTCATTGAACACGACCAATATTGCCATTTTTTTCCATTTTTATTAGTATAAACCAATCTAGGAGTTTTCCAATTAATATGATGTTTTCCACTAGGAGTACTGGAGATTTTTGTTCCTGCTATATTTTTAGCTGAACTACAAGGGGCTTTCTTAACCAATTTCCTATGTCCTTTTCTACCTTGATAAACAAATACACACATATTTCCATATCTAGTATCAATAATAATACAATGAATTGTTGGACTGTCTAAATTTTGTCCTTTAGATTTTACATCTGCTTTTGGTTTTGTATTATATTTTCCATGTGTAAAATTCAGATTAACAGGAAGACCATCTTCTTCTCCTTCGCATCTAAATTTTTCTTCATTTTCAGCAAGCCAAATTTTATATTTTTCGTCATCAATAGGATACTTCTTTTCATTCTCGTATTTTTCATATTTGTTTTTATTTTTGTTTTTGTCTTTATTTTTTGTATCTGCATATACAGAAATTGGAGTTGTAAAAATAATTGTAAATATTAATAAGATAATTATATTTTTTAAAAGTTTTTTATTCTTCCTCATTAATACACCTTTCTTTTATTGCGGTTAATAATTTTACATACCATTTTTCTTTAGAATCATCAGTATTTTCTCTAATATTATAACTAATTAAATTATCAGAAATAATAATATAATTAAGTCGATTAGTGTCGAATAAATCTTTTGCTTTTTGCATTGTAGATTTTTCTTTAAAATCTTGTGTAATCATAATACCACCTTTCTTTATTAAACTTTAGATTAAAAAAGGAAGAAAGATTAACAGTGTTCATTCTGTTGTCTTTCTTCCTTTCAGAAGCTATCTTTATTATAACATTATATTTTATTTATGTCAAGTGTTTATTTGTAATTATTTCAACTTTCAACCTTAGCCCTTTCATTCCAACTTTGAGTTACTTCTGACATTAAGTCTAATATATTTGAAAAAGTAGACTCTTTACTAAGAAGATTTATATCTTTATGTTTTTCTATATCACATTTTTCACATGCTATTTTAGCTCGTAATATGGGTGTACTGTTAAAATCATGAACTTCATGTATTCGAGTATAAGGTAGTTCTCCGCAAAAGGGACAGGGTTTAAGTCCAATAGGTATAAAAAAAGTATTATACATCTTTATATCTCCTTTTTTTCATATTTTTTTAATTCAAATGCTTCTTCTGGGGTATAATTATAGGTATTTAATCTAGCCTTAACTCTATCATAATTTAGATGTAATTCCTTACACCACTCAGATAAAGTTTTTTCCACTCCATTATATTTAATTATTTTATTTCTACTAACATTATTGCCTTGTTCTTCATAGGTAGCCCACCTACAATTCATAGGACAATAATTACCATTACCATCAATACGGTCTATGGTTAATTCATTTGTATAACCATTTGCCAATGCCCAACTTTTAAAATTAAACCAATCTTTCCATTCTTCACAAACGGTAATTCCCTTACCACCATATGAGTTATAATTAATATTAGAAGAATTATAACATCTTTTTTTCATACCAGACCAAATTTGATACAATCTCTTATATTTATTAACTGAATCACCGTTAAATTTTGCCGACTCTTTATTTCTTTGCGTTAATAAATCTTTTTTCAAACATCCGCAGGAAGAAGTATTTCCAGAAACAATAGCACTTCTTGGTAGCTGTATTACTTTTCCACAATCACACTGACATTTTAACCATCTTTCTTTAGTGGAATTTCTTTCAATTACTCCTAAATCTTTCAAAACAGTTAATCTACCATATTTCTTACCAACTTCATTAATTCCTCTACATTTAATACATCCACTTGTATTAGAATCTACGATTTTTTTTAAATCAAATATAGGTTTAGAAGCTATAGCCCCACAATTTTGACATTTACATTTCCAAAAAATCATTCGCTTAGAATATTTTTTACTAGATTCATTTATTTTGTCTATATCAACATCATAAACCATCATATCTCCGAACTGTTTTCCTCGTAAGTCTTCTTTTAGTCCAGATATTATTTTTTCAGAAGTACATTGACAAAAAGGAGTCTTTCTTCTTCTTAACTGTTGATAGTTTAAATGAAATTCTTTTCCACAGTCATTACAAATACAAATATAATCTTTATCTATTTTATTTTTTACTGTAACATCAACGATTATATTACCAATTTCTATCATGTCTTCTCCTTAATACCAAATGTCAAGTGTTTCATTATTATATTTCAAATAATGAAACACTCGACTTTAAATTAAAGTAAACTCTTTAATTCATCAAGAATAATTTCAACTGCTTCTTGCTGACGAGAAGTACACTGAGAAACTAATGCTCCTTTACCAAGAATGGATTCAACTACTTCAGTAATTTTTTCTTTAGAACCATATTTTTCTACAACTTCTGCTCCGACTTCTTGAATTTCATTCATAACATCTTCAAAATCACGCTTTTCGGTTTCAAACATAGCATTTCTTTCTTCATTGGTAATGCCTTGAACACCATCTGCTTTTTCCTGTCTTTCAATTGCATCATAATATGCCTTAACAAAATTTTTAGCAGTAAAATCTTCAATTACAGGGTCAAAATATTCATTACGAGTTCTTGCAAAACAATAATCACAATCTACAAGTACAAGAGAAGAATGAATTGAGCGTCCATTCTCATCTACTCCGTTACCCTTTACACAACCAATAATATCACTATGATTAAGAATAATAGGAAGCATTCTTTTCCCATCTCCCACAGGGAAGAATTTTCCACTATCATCTTTAAGGGCATGAAGAATAAAAATTACACAAAAACCAGAACCAATAATTTTAAGAATCTCTGATTCCCATTCATCCTTTAAATCTTTCCATAAACCAAAACCCCCATTACCCTCTTTAATTTTATTAACTCCTTCAGTGTTTGCAACATATTTTTCGCAATAAGAATATAACACTTCAAGTTCATCAAGAATTAAAGTCTGAAATTTTTCATGAAGTACATCAAAATTTTTAGGATTACAAAAAGTTTTATTAAATTTTTTAAATTCACTCCATGACATAATAGGCTGAATAGGAACATTATTTAAACCAGAAACACCAGATTTACCAAAAGCAAGATAAAAAGGTCTTTCCATATTTGCCGCAACAGGAGTCTTGCCCAAACCCCCTAAACCATAAATACAAGCGCAAAGACCGTCTGTAGTTTTAGTAACTCTAGACATAGTAGGATTCATAAGTGCTTCAAGTGAGAAATCAGCTATTTTCTTTTTTTCCTCTGCCATAATTTTATCTCCTTATTTTATTGTTTGTATTATTTTTAGTTTTTTAAGTTAAATATAGGACACCATTTCTGATGCCCCATATTTTTATTTAATTTATATTAGCTAATATTAAGAATCAGATGTTAAGAGTTCTTCCTCTTTTTGCTCCAGAGGGTTTAGCATTATTATTTTTAATATTATTTCCATTCGCCTTTTCAGCTTCAATCTGGTTTTCTCTTTCCTGAATAGCTTTCTTAATAGTATTTGTATCATAAGCCCAAGGAAGACCGTTTGTTCCAAATTCGCCTTCATCTCCCTCTTCTCTATTCTCATAAATATCAGAACAACCAGTAATAAGAAGTTCATTCTTATAAGTAACTGTCTTTTCAATCTTAGGTTTACCAATTAACATGGGAATAGTTTTAGTTGTTTCATGACGTTCATTAATAATATCTGTGTAGAAAGTTACAGTCTGACCAACTTCAAGAGTGCTTTCAATTGCGTCTGCAATATCTTTATCAGCAATAAGTTCAACAGGTTCAATTCCATTAAAAGTAGGATGCCAACCCTTGACAATAAGTCTGCCTGTTTCTTCTGTATCTTCATCTACTCTTTTAACTTCAGGAGCAAATCCTGAAATATAAAGTTCAAGGCTAAGTGTAGCTTCAGGGTCTTTTTCTTTATCCTTTTCTCGATTCATAAAGTTAGTCTGAAAAGCTACAATTTCGTTCCCATTAGTTCCCCTATAAAGATTCAATGTTCCACGATTAATCGTAATATAATCAGCATCAGCTACACCTACATCGGCAATAGCCTTATATTCATCCATAACTGTCTTAATACCGGGATATGTCTTAGAATCTGCACCTGCCTTTGTTTTAGATGAAGCCCTAATACCGAATCTAACAGAATTTTTGTCAGAAGTTTTAATGACAATATATCCTACGATTCTGTCAAATCCCTTTTCGTCCTTTTCAATTTTCAAATCTTTTTCAGCAAGCCAACCTGTTACCGTAACTCTACTATCAGCCTGTCTTAAATTTGTTTTTTCACTAATCATAATTTTGTTTCTCCTTTGTTTTGTTAATTATCTATAATTTATTATTTACTATATATATAGTAACATATATATAATCTTTTGTCAAGTATTTTTTTTTACTTTCCGTCATCAATTTTATCAATGTTTGGAACAATACCACTTCTTCGAATAGCTTCAGCTAATTCATTAATTCTACGTTCAGATTTACGCTTTGCTTGCCTTATTTTAGCCTTGCGTCTTTTTTCCTGAAAACGCTGTTCCTGAAGTTTAGCTTCTTCTTCAGCTTTCTTAGCTTCTTCTTCAGCTTTAATTCTTTCATTCCTAATTTTAATAGCATGTTTGACAAGTTTATTATATACACCTGTTACATACTGTTCTTCAATATAACAGCCACCAGTAAGCATTTTTTTAAATAAACAAATGGTAATACCTTGTTCTAAATTAAAAGTATCATCTGGCATACAAATAGCTTTCTGTTTAGTACCATCAGCAAAATCAATTCCTACTCCAATAGAAAACCCTTCTTTATCTCTAATAATTCTAACATCGCTAAATTCAGGCATAAGATATTTTGAAGTTTCTTTACTTCTTCCAAATCTAATTGTTCTATATTGTTTTCCGTGAGTTTCAGCTTGATAAAACATTCTAGGTTTTGAATCATTATCAAGTTTAGATATATACGTGGATATGGGGTTATATGTATTATAGCTTGCTGTAATTGTATATCCATCTGTATTATTTATACTTGTAATATATGTACTTATATCTTCATTAAGACTTATTGCACCTTTTATTGCACCTAATGTTAGTTCTGTAGTCATTTTTATCTTCTCCTTTTCATCCGTTTTTATTTTATTTATAATACCTTTTATCATAATTTGGATTATGAATAGGTTCATATTTTATTACTTGTATTTTACTACAGAAAGGACACTCTAATAGTTTGACGCTTTCTGTACCTTTGTCATCCCACCAGATTTTAGGTTGTGGGTTTAAGGATGTTTCATTAAAAACTGTATGGCAATATTTACATTCCACCTCATAAGTGACCTCCTTTCTGTAATGATTAATGTTTATTTATTTTGTTTTTTTTTATTTTTATTTATTTATTTATTTTCTATTAATTTTTTGTAACCTTGTTATTTTTATAGGCTATAAAACGTGTGAATGAAACCTCGGACACAATAGTCCCCTTTGTAACCTTGTTATTTTTATAGGTTATAAAACTTTCAGTTCGACTTCACCTGACAGTTCATCCCTTTGTAACCTTGTTATTTTTATAGGTTATAAAACCTCAATAAGTTACTACATATATTTTATAATTTTATTTTTACAAGGTTTTTAGTGAGTGTCATTTTATTTATATTAAGTATTAAAAATATCTAATATAAATTTTATATTATAAAAATAACCTCACCTTTCGGCTTCAAAGCAAGCCGTATATATTTCTATATAATTTATTTATATCTGCCGATTTTATTCGGCAGAATCGGCAGATATAAAATTTGTAGATAATGCTATATTCCTTGAAGCATTAAAATCAGCGTTTATTTTTACTCCAAAATTTTTACATTCGGGATTTTTACAAATAAAAGTTGATTGGTTAATTCTTTGACCTTCTTCCCAATGACCACAGCAAGAACAAATCTGAGATGTATGATAAGGGTCAATCATTCTTGTTTCTATTCCATATTTTTCAGCTTTATATTTAATATACTGCTGAAGCTGATAATATGACCAATTTCTTAAAATAAATATATTGGCATCATACCCTTTAAGATTTTCTAGATTAATATATTTTGCATGATTTTTTACGGCAAAGTCAACAACACGTTTACTTACCATATGATTGTAAGTCTGAACAAAATTTTTTTCTTTTAACGTGAATCTATCTAAAGATTTCATTTTTTTCTTACGTCCATGACCACCTTTAACCATTTTTAAATTCTTCTGAACTCTTTTACGTTCATTAGAAATCTGTGTTCTAACTCGTAAAAAATCATCTTTAGAACCAATGTATTCTCTCGCATATGAGTTTATATTTAATCCACAAACAGCAGGAATGGCTAATCCTACATCGACTCCTACTACGACATCCTCTTTTAATTCAATCTCTTTTTTAGGTATTTCCATACTCAGATTTAACATAATTTTTTTATTCGTCTTGTCAAAAAAGATTGAACTTCCCTTAACTAAATAATCTTCTTCAAAAATATGCTGTAAAATATTTCTATCTTGATAGGATTTATAAGGATTTCCTAACACAAATTTAAAAGTAATATTATTCGCAAATGCAAGATAAATATCTAATTCTCTTTTAGAATATAAATTATCTAAAAAATCATTATAAGAAGAATAGGTATGATAAATACCAGTTTTAAATGTTATTTTAGGATTACGTAAATTAATATCTCTTAATCTAACATATACAGGCTGAATATTTAAACTGGCTGTTCTTCTTCTATTAGGTAAAGCAGAGTTACCTTTAAATAATCCTGCCTTTTGAGCAGTTTTTAAATCATTTTTTACTGTTTGAGGAAGTGCCCCTATTATTGTTAATCCTACAGGTACTTTAAAATCATTATAATTATAAAGACTATAATCTGGATTATCCTCTTTAGGCTTTCTTCCACCTTTTTTATAAATCAGATTAATTTCTTCTTTTGATTTACCAGAAATAATAGCAGAATAAACATTACTAATAAGAATATTATAAGCTTTGTTTTGTACATACTGACAATCTCTAATATACTGATAAACTCGATTAATCTCTTCTTTGTCTCCTACTGGAAAAATCTGAAATTTACGTGTTAGAATTTGTGTGTTTGACATATTGCTCCTTTCTTTGCTTTTTGTTTTTGTTGTTATAAACTTGTTTGTACAGATTGTTCAAACTTGTTTTTATCATATGATAAAAACAAGTTTAAAATTAAAATAAATAGATTCAAGCGTCAGTGATAACATGTCCACTCCGTTGTTTTCAGCTATTTAAGCTTCTCTCTTTTAAAATAAACGAACAAAAACGATTATTTCTATTTATTTTAATTTAGTGCATCCAGTGGGACTTGAACCCACACGACCCAAGGTCAACGGATTTTCCTACTACTCTATGTCACCATAGCCATCTTTGTTTTAAAGATGTTGTAGTCTGGACTATGTTTTTACCATATCATTTCTGACTTAGGTAGATGGTCTATAGTCTCTACACATTTATAAATAAAAACAGGACGAGTATTATCGCTCCCAACATTAAGACGTACACCATAGCTCTGAGTCCCTGTTTTTATTTAATTTAGCTCGGCATTCTCTTAGCTGTTCACCGAATTAGCCATCTCCACTTATACAGTTTCCCATATAAGGCTCTTATTTAACGTTTGCTAAGTAAAAAGTCCGTCTTGTCTGCCAATTCCAACATGGATGCTTATATCAGATGTCTCGCTTCATCTGACACTATTAATATTAACACATAATTAACAATTTGTCAAGCTTTTTTTAAAAAATTTTTTTATCTATTTTACTTAACTCCAATCAAACCACCTAATTACTTCAGCATAATGAACTTTATCTGTATAAGTCGGCATTTCATCGTTTCCTTTAAATTCTAAGATAAGATTAGCATCATAATGCCCTTTTACTACACCGACTCTATCTTTATTGTCACCAGTTAATACCAATACTCTATCATTAATTTTGTAATCTGTTGGTGCTTTCTTTTTATCTTTATTCATATCTCTTTTAAATTCCATATCATTTATCTCCTTTTATATTTTATACTTTATATTTATTGTATATTTCGGTAATAATTTTATCTCCTTCTTCCTTCCCAAAGGCACTAAGAACATAATGTTCCCAACTGATTCTTGTAAGATGTATCCAAAATATTTCGTTATCTATATCTTTAAATACAAAAGCTACGTCTTTATGACTATAATGACCATAAGGTGGATTAAAACTAATTCCAATTATTTTTAGCTTATCCTTATTCATATGTTGCCACATTTCATAAGAATTAACTTCCATAAAACTATTATCAAAAGTATGATTATTATAATTTAATATACAATCATTATCTATTATTGTAATTATTTTTCTTTGAAAATCTTTATAAGACATTTTATATATTTACCTATTTGCTCAATAACCAATCAAGTTCTTCTAGTACGTCATTTAACATATCTTCTGACATTTTATCCAAGTCTAACATTTGTTCAACCGTTTTCTTTGGATAACCTAATTCAGTATATCCCCAATTTATATATTCACGATAAGTCATTGTACAAGTCTCATTAGGTTCTACGTCACAAATTCGTTTGTCTAAATCTTCCTTTTTCATTTTTTAATTCCTTTAACAATTATTAGAAAATAATTTATTTATTTCTCCATTGCCAGATATATCCTAAATAACTTTTTCCTTTTCCTATTAGAACTTCTTTAATTCTATTATAAGTTGTTATACGTTTTTTATTATATAAATCACATATATATGTAGTAGCAAATCCTAAAGTGGGGAATACCTTAATTATATCTCCATCTTTAGAAATCATTAATACTTCTTTATCTTTATACTTGTCTGAGGTGGTATTTTTATTATAAGGAGACCGCCTCCTTCTTTTTAAACCACTTTTAATATTTATGTTATTATATCTATTATTATAAGAAAAAGTACACCATTCTAAATTTTCCACTTTATTATTTAAAGGATTTTCATCCTTATGATTTACAACTGGATAATTATTTGGATTTGGTATAAATGCTTCTGCTACTAAACGATGAACCGTATATCCTTTTTGTTTTCCATTTATGTGTGTAACCAATAATTCATAACCTTTATTAGTTACTGTAGTTTTCATTATATTTCCTTTTTTCATGCTCATAACTCTACCTAACGTAGAAATAGCATATAAATTATCGGTCTTGGAAATTAGTTTCCATTTTTCATCTTTAGTATCATATAGACCTTCCTTTATATTATTAATTCTTGATTCAACTTCCATTTATATACCTTCTTAATTTATTTTAGTCTTCGCAGAGAGAATCGAACTCTCGACAACTTGATTAAAAGTCAAGTACTCTGCCAACTGAGTTATGCGAAGAAAACTGTTTTCTTGGTGAACTTATCTGATGTAGAAAACAGTAAAGATTAACCAAATTCTTACGTTGTCGTAGTTAAAAGAATCAAATATCACACGGATAGAGTAAGTTTACCCATTCCTATCACTGGGGGCGCAGGAAGAAGAGGAATCGAACCCCTATTTTCGGTTTTGGAGACCGTTGTACTACCATTGTACTACCAACCTAAATTAATGAGAAACAACAGAATTGAACCTATGTAGGTAGATTAATAATTTAAATTAATAATTGTATAATAATTTAAATAACATTCTCCACCAATCTTCATTTTTCCATCCTCTTAAATAAAAATAGTTAACGCTTGCAGTAGGATTTGAACCTACGAACCCATTTGGATTGCCAGTTTTCAAGACTGGTGCATTAAGCCAACTCTGCCATACAAGCTAAAATCGGGCATAAGAGAGTCGAACTCTTATCGGATGGTTATAAGCCACCTGCACTTAGACCGTTGTGCTAATGCCCATTATATTATTTTTTATTTACTTTTTTTTAATTTACTTTAGGTTATTGTTTAACTATCAACTACTTACAGGGGCTTCTCCCCAAGCCTACAAAGAAAGGAAAAAAATGAACAAAAATATTCAAAACACTGACAGATACTAAGAACGTCAGCAGAAACGGTCTGTGTAGGACTTGAACCTACGACCCCATGGTTAACAGCCATGTGTTCTACCAACTGGACTAACAGACCAAATAGTATGTTCAACGGCACATACTAAGCAATCTATTTTTGATTCCCTTTCATCTATAACTTCCAGTTCATCTCAAGATAAAAATTAAGTCTTGTACAGGTACGAAAACTCATAAAAACCTCTCCAGTTTTTGTTCTATAATATCTAATAAAAAAATATTTTTATAAATATCTGACTTGTTCACATCAGAGCATCTTTCTATAGCGTTTAAGACAGACAGATACGAAATGGAAAGCTACAACAAAGCCATTGAGATAACAACTAATATTTAAGAACAGTATCTATATATTTTATTTTCTATTAGATTAAATGAATGGGGTTGGAATCGAACCAACGATGTTTCTAGTGTAACAGATTTACAGTCTGCCGTCTTCGCCAACTTGACACACCCATCCATAAAACAGGATTCAATAAGAAAACAGTACTATTTTCAAATTGAACGAAGAATTCAAACCTGTTATTCTTCCAAATCTTCTGCCTGTACAAGCTTCAGCCCGTAGACTGTCAAATTGCGAGAAGCGAATCGCAACTATAACGCTAAAGACAGGATTCGAACCTGTGAAACACTTAAAGCGTTTGCCTGATTAGCAATCAGGTGCATTCAACCAACTCTGCCACTTTAGCACGATGCCCATTAATAACAGCTATGGGATAAATCACCGCTTAAAAAGTATCTAACAGCTTAAACCTTATTCATAGATTTTATATTTACTATATGAATAAGCAATAACCAATAATTAATACTAAGAAAATAATAAATAATTCTTAAATAATAATCATTAGTCAATAACAAGTAATCAATAAACTCTTATCACTTTATATTTTCACAAATCTCATATTCCTAATCAATTTTATTTTTCTTCTGTGAAAATTATAAAGTGCCAATCTATTTACTCTCATAAATCGGGAGTCTATGAGGAGACTTGCTAACGAGTTTATTTTTTTATTTGACTTCATTCTAACCCGTTCAAAAGAAAGAAGAGACACTTATTTGTGATTTTCGTTATTAATGGGCATTAAAATTAATATTTATATTTAATTAATATTAATACTCAATTGTAATAGTATTAGTTGCATTTGCAATCTGAATTGCAGAGTCTACTTTTGCTTCAAAAGCATCAATCTCAGATTGAAGTGAAGAAATAGTAGGAACTATATTAATAGGGTCAATCAGAATATACTGATTATTTTCTTTATATGAAGCAATAAATTTTTCCATTTCAGCAGAATCAGCTTTATCTTTAGAACCAAAATTTGCAGTTGCAAGTCTTTCAGCGGTAGCACCAAGTTTATTATCTGAATTTTCTACTTCAATTTTATTAAGAGCATTTTGATATTGCTTACTTAAAGTGTTTACAATAGTTTGCTTTAAATGCACACCATAATCTTTCATATAAAGGGCTTCTGCAATTGTATATTCCCTATTTCCAACAGTGATTTTCTGTTTTGCATTATAAGTTGCAACTGCACTTTTCATAGCTGTAAGTCTTTTATACAAATCCATTACAGACTGAAAATCAGCTTTCGCTTGCGTAATATACTTATCAGGCTCAGTGCCATTAATCTTACTTGCATTTTTTCTATTTGCTGTAACCACTTTCATTTCTATAAGAGTACCAGTAATTCTTTTACTGGCTACTTTAATCTCTGAAAGTGCTTCATGTACTGTCATTGTTTCTGTTTTCATAATTTTTTCTCCTTTATTATTTAATAATATTTAATTTATTTTATTATTTTATCCGTTTCCAAATTTCTTTAGGTTCGATGATTGTTCTTTCCCAAACACCTTCTGATGTAATTTGCCCATTTATATCATACCAATGCCAATAATTTTCTATTAAATCTTGCAAACATTCAAGCTCTTTCGTATTATGAATAACAATTTTATCACAGTTATTATAATATTCTTCAAAATTATATCCCAAACTACTTTCATCAGTAATCATAAAAGGAGTATATGAACCATCTTTACATAACTTATAAAAATTAATATTTGGTAGATTAAGATATAATTGAAAACGATATTCATTCCATTTATCTATGTATTCATCCCATTCATCCCATTCATCTATAAATCTGCCTATATACCAATCATCATTATAATCACAATATTTATTCATATTAATTTTATATCCTTTTATAATTATATTTTAAACAGTCGGTAGGAGAATTGAACTCCTGTTCCAAGGATGAAAACCTTGTGTCTTAACCACTTGACTAACCGACCATAAAAAGTTTGTGGCAAGGCTGAGACTTTTGACCTTACCTCATAGTATCTATCTACGTTGGAGTAGATTAGTCACACAGATGATTAATCTGTAACTATGAACTGACACCTGTTTTAGCCACAGGCAAGACTACTGCTTACACTTTCATAAGTTTCCGTTCAACACATTCTTCCTTGCGAGATTCACAGCTTGCAGACTGTTAGAGTTGCATCTACTTGTACTTCTTCATGTATCACCTTGCGAGTTTCACATGCCATCATATTTCAGATGGATAAGTCAGTTTTCAGTTATAAGCCGTATGCACTTTTGCTTATTCGCTAATCTTCAGCCACAATGAAGTCCCATACTTTCTGAACTGTGGGGCATACGTTTGAGCATCTATACCTTTTGAGTACAGCCCACTCACCACAGCCCTTTATACCTTGCGAGCATAATTTGTAACACAATACCTATCTTTCGATTTAAGATATGAAGTTACAATCAATTAAGCACTTCCATTTGCGATAGTTGTACCTAAAAGCAATCGGCAATCCACGCATTTCTGCGATTATTTTATAGAACCTATTTCAAGATTCCTGTCCTATCATATTCTACACCGATTGGCTCTCGAATTTAGACGGACATTTGCCGTATTGATTTTCCAGTGAACTTATAAAGATTTCTCTTTATAAGTCGCAATAACCTGTACGGATGGTTATTGCTTTATCCGTATTACTACGTTTATCTTAAAGGATGTGAAATCCACCCTATAAACAGCGGATACAGGTTACGCTCCTGTGTCAACAGAGTCAAAGTCTGTTGTGTTACTATTACACCAATCCGCTAAAACATCTTACATTATTATTTTAACATATTTTATTGCTTTTGTCAAGTACTTTTTTAAATATTTTTTTAAGATAATAATGTAAGATTTTTCTTTCGTTTGTAACTATTATTATATTAACATACTTTTTGTCTTTTGTCAAGCACTTTTTTTATTTTTTTTATGCTCCGTTCTTTTAATGTCTGTTTTAATGTCTATTATTATATTAACACTTTTTATTGTTTTTGTCAAGTCTTTTTTTTATTTTTTTCTATTTTTTTCACTATCTCTTGATATTTTTTTATTTTTTCTCTTCGTCTAATTTGTTTTAATCTTTTCTCTGCTTCTTCAAAATCGGTAAATAAATTAACTCCATATTCTTCAAGAGCAACAAAAGGAAAATTAGGGAAACATATAAAAACATGTGTTTTTTCATATTTAACTATTTGAATTTGTGTAACGATTAATGAATAAATACCTTCTTCTGTTACATAATAAACTCTATCATATGGTTCAAAAGGAAGTTCAAATTTAAATTTTGCCATCTATTTTTTATCTCCTTTTTTAAATTTAAAAAATCCAATAATCATATCTTGTTTTTCTTTGTTTGTTGTATTTATGTCCATGAATCTTCTTCTTCATATTCAACAAAATATCTTTTCATAGAAAGGACAGAAGATAAAGGATATTGTAAATGAACCTTTTCATCTATTGTATAATCATAATTAGCTATACCAGTAATAATTTTAGTTTTTTTATCTTGAACAAAATTCATTTCATAAATATGACCTTGTATAAAACCACAAGCATTACTCTTAGTATAAATTAATTTATATTTCTTAGAAAAATCAATATTCATTTATTTATCCTTTCTTCATATCTTTTTCTAATTTTTTGTGCCTTATCAGAGATAACCCTTGTATGAATAATAGAGTTATCTTTTTCAAAATCCCAAACTCTCCAACTTCTTTCAGTTGCTAATGTTCTATCTTCTATTTCTGATTCTTTATAAAGTTTATCCCATAATTGTTTATCTTCATAACAATCTCTGCACCAAGGTAATGTCCATCCAATAGGAATAATTAAAGCATCTGGTTTTCCACATCCTACGCAAATGTTTTCAGATAAGACAGCATAATCATGTATAATTTCATCAACTTCTTCTGGACATTTACAATTATGATAAAAACGCAATCCTCCAAATTTTTCTTTAACTTCTATAGCAAAAAAATCAAATAATTGATTGCTTTCTTCTAATAATGGTTTAATATCTTCAGCCATACAAAGAATCAAGTCTTCCCAACCTTTAGGTACGTCATCTAAAATAGTTGTTTCATAATTCCATTTATAAGATTGTGTATCTCTGTCCCACCACATAGACCTTAAAAAAGGATATTCATCTACTATTTTTTTATTCTCTTCAATCGTTTTCACCTTTTATCTCCTTTTGTATTACATTAAACATTTCATCAATTGTTAAATTTTCAATTGGATATTTAATACTGGAAATACTATCTCTTGCAAAAGTTTCAGACACTAAATCAACATATAAAGTAAATGTCCCATCATCTCCCATATAGAACTGTTCCCACTGTTCAGGAGTAAGAAGTCTTTTTACTTTAAGTTGTTCAAGCGCAAGATTATCAAAACTAAGTACTTTAAATTTGTCTTTTAAAATTTCAAGACTATTATAAAGCCATTTTATCTTATAACTAAAAGATTCCCTATGGAATAAAAAATGTGTAAAACCTCTACCTATGTTTTTATATCCTAAAATAAGAACTTTATGCCTATTATCCGCAAGTTTTGTATATGCTTCAGGAGAAGTGATTCCCACAATAGTATGAATTACAGCATTGGGAAAATGCGTAGGAATATCTAAATCAATTAATTCTTTAATTCCCTTTTCAGAATTATCTAAAGAAATTCCAATACCATAAATCAATTCATTTTTAGTAAGATATAAAAGATAATCCCAAAACTTAGTAATCTGTTTTTGATTTACTGTTACATTTACAATTACTCGTTTCTTTTTAAGCATAATAAGAAATTCATCAAAATTATAAGGAATATCTGAATTAAGATTTAATGCAATTTCTGTATAAGGATGCAGATTATTCCAAATATTTGTGAATTTTAATAAATTTGCATCTTTGCCTTTTTCAGAACAACCTGCATAACAAAAATCGCACCCATTAGTACAATAAGTAGAAATATTACAATCAAAATTTTCTGGATATTTTGGTTTAAATTCATCGTCCATTGTAGTTCTGATTTTAGTTCCATCTGAATAAATTTTCGTATATGTGTTTCCGTTTACGTATTTACCTAAAAGTTTATTCATTTATAATCCTTTCTTTAATCATAATAAATTTCATAACAAAAAGCTACCATCTTATCTCCAGAAGGAGTAGTAAAATTTAATTTTGCATCTGGCGCATAATTATATTCAATGTATCGAGGTTCTTCTTCTATTTCTTCTCCAAAAACATTATACTTTTCAAAATCTTCAGGTCGAGAAATTAATTTTGATTCATAAGTATCTAATACCAAATCTCTCTTTTTAAATTTTTTATATTCTTCTTCATTACAAACACACAAACTATGTACTGAAGAAGAATTAGTTTCGAATACACCATATCTAATTACATTTTTCATTATAGCATATCTCCTTGTATTTGTCAAGTATAAAAATTAGTTCCATTTAATAAATTGAATTTCATCATTAGTTGGTTTAGAATTTTCCCATGTACAATACATAGAATCAACATTATCATTACCTGTTGCAATATAACTAGTATCATTAAATAAATAGTCAATTAATTTATCTGGATTATCTAAAAGATAATTTACTAATTCTTCATTCTGACTCCCATGGTCAACATAACCATCAAAAATATTATCTCCATTTACTTCAGCAAAATCACAATCAACTTTATACGAAGCTAGCTCTTCTCTAATTCTATCACATTTTTCTTTTAATGAGTTATTATGATAAAATAAATCAATCATACATTCATATAAATAATTTGCTTTATCTTGACAAGAATTGTAAATTTCCCATTCCCAACCATATTGTCCTCTATCAAAAAAAATATAATTATCAATTCCTTGAGGAGAAGTATTACTAATTGTAATAGTATGAACGGATGACGAATTAGTTTCAAAAACGTTATTTCTAATTTGCGTTTTCATAATTATTAGCTATCCCTTCCATAACGACCAAAAGCTACCATTTTATCACCAGAGGGAGTAGTAAAATGCTCTTCATAAGTTTCAAGCCAACTTTCTTCAAAAAAACCCTCGTAAGTCTGATTATCTTCATTCCATTTATCAACAGGATTTTTAGTAAATTCATCATCCCAATAATTATAATAAAGTTCTCCTTTTTTCCAAGCATCAAATTCCTTTTCAGTACAAATACAAAGTGAATGTACAGAAGAACTATTAGTTTCAAATACATTTTTTCTAATATTAATTTTCATATTTATTTTCTCCTTAATTTAATTAATCTGAATTTGTTTCAAGTGCTATATTTTTATTAAAAATAAATTCAACTACTTTTTTAGGATTATACAAATCAACAAGGCAATCATCCAAATATTCAGGATAAGTTTGATGGTCAAACCCCACCAATCCCTCTTTAGGATATACAGGAATAATATCTGTGCATAAAATATTTGGAGAGAATTTATTAATATAAAAAATAATTTCGTCTTTTATATCTTGCCAGTAATAATTACGGTCTTTATCCACAAACCATTCTATATTTTCTCCAAAATAACACCATAGAAAAGTTAATATATAAGAAAATTTCTCTTTCTGACTAGAATAAATTTTATGGTCTCTTCCAAAATATCCAAGAGGAATTTTAATTATTCCATCTTTATTTATTCGAAGTTCTCTAAAATTAGGTTTTGATAATTTTTGATTTAAAAACACAAGACTGTGTACTGAAGAGGAATTAGTTTCAAATATATTATTCCTAATATTAGTTTTCATTTTTTTCTCCTATTATATATATATTACTATGTTATAGATTCAATAACGTCCATATTATAAATTCCAACCCAACGTCCATCTTTAAGTATGATAAAAGATTTTCTATCATAATAATAGTCCGTAAATTCATTATCTGACCATTTATCTTCCCTTCCATCTTTAAAAACAATATGAATCGTATTATTATCTCTCATTTTTATATTCCTTTCAATCCTCAGTTTCTATAGAAATATTTTCTCTTTGATTATAATAGTCTGTTAATTCTTCTTCGCTTTCATTTCCAGTTAAAAAACGAGGAAATATTTCTGTAATATCATCCACGTTAATAATTCGATGCTTATATTGTTTTTTAAATTCACAATACTCATCTCCATCAATAACCACCCAATATTTCCTATTAGTAAGAAATACTTCAAGAGGGATATTATATTTAGTAAGAAAATTAAGAAGAAGTCCCATACTCTGATGGTCTACCCCACCAGTTTTATAGTAATCAAATTCTCTACAGGTAAAATGCTGTCTCTCTTCACTATCCCAAGCAATGCCTGTACATCCCCAATTTTCTAAGTCTTCTTCATTGTCCCAAATTTTATCAGTAATATAACCAAATACTCTTCCATCAGAATCTCTTACATATTCAGTTCGTGTACCTGTATCAAATTTAAATCTTTTACATTCAGGAATATATTTACAAGCAATTCTTTCCAGTTCGTCAAAATATTTATCTACTGTCTCTTGTTCTACATAAACTCCACAAAGAGATGCAATAGCATAACGCATTTTATCATTAAAAGTACATAAAATACTATAAGGACTTCTACCAAACTCAAGGTCATTATCCCAAAAATACCATTCACCATTTTTATTTATGTATATGTCTTCATGAAATTCTTCAGGAGTATACATTCCTGTTGTCTTACTTGTTACAATAGAGTGCATAGAAGAGCTATTGCTTTCAAAACAGTTCATTCGAATTTGTGTTTTCATATTTTTTATCTCCTTTTTAATTCTATTTATTTTTTGTTTTTTATAATTATTTATATTTATCTGCTATTTTAATAATAAACGGTAAGATTATAACTAATATAATTATTATTCCAATTGATGTTTCCATATATTATCCTTTCTTATATATTAACACATTTTATTACTTTTGTCAAGTTTATTTTTTGTTTAATTTGTAAGTTTAGCCATAATATCTGCCGCTCGTATTTTACTTTCATCTCTTTTGCCACGAATATATAATTCTGTTGTACGAGAACTACTATGATTCATTGCTTTTTGGACAAAAATAATATCTTTGGTAGCATTATAAAGCTGTGTTCCATAAGTTGCTCTAAGTTTATGAGGGGAAAGTTTTTTCCCTTTAATACCCTCTCCATATTTTTCTACCACTCTAGATATAGCAGATTGGCTCATTCTTCCTTTAAACTCAGAAATTAATAAAGCCCTTTCTTTTTCTTCTACTATATTTTTCCTATAATCAAGCCATTCTGTTAAATAAGTATCTAATTCTTCTGTGATATAATATGTTATTACTTTATCTCCCTTATCTGTTACTGTAATAGTTTTATTTTTTAAATCTATATCATCAATATCCACTTTATATAAGGCAGAACATCTCATTCCAGTAGTTAATAAAATATATACTATTACAATATTTCTAGCTTTCCATTCTTCTCCAATAGAACATTCATAACCTGTAACATTATCTAAATATTCTTTAATTTCATTTTCGGTTAAATAATTTTTTTCTCTTTTATCTTTAGTAATTTGTGTTTCTTTTGCTTTTGGTCTTTTAACAAAAGACATATAGTCTTTTTCGGCTTTTCCAGAAACATATAAATATTCTGAAAATTTCTTTAAAGCCCCGTGACTAACTTTTTGATAAGAAGGAGATTTATCTTTTAATAAAAACATATAATTCGTGTAATCATCAAAATCAATATCCTTTATATCTTTATTTATATAATTAAGAAAATTCACAGTATAAGTTAAATAAGTATATAAAGAACTGTAACTCATTTCACTTAAAAAAGCCAAGAAACCTTTTAAGTAACTTTTATCAGGATTATTAGCAATAATATTATTAATTCTTTTTATAATTTTTTTATTATATGCGTCTTTACCTGCCATAATAATACATCTCCTTTATTTATTAAGAAACTCTAATTAATGTTAATATATCTATAATATTTCTTAAAAATTCTTTGATTGAATTATTATTTTTTATATTTTCATTATCTCCTGTATTTGTTATAAAATTATCTAATAATTCTATAACATCATTAAAATTTTCTATAGAATTTTCCATTCTTGACACCATTTCACTATAGGCTAAATTTTCAGGGACATTAAAAAGACACCACTCTTCTTCTTCTAAAAGAAATTGAATATCTGTTATTATAAAAGTTATTTCACTGACATCAATATTATCACAATTAATTATAAAATTAATATCGTTTTCAATTCTTTTAATTTCTTTTCTTCTCTGATTATTCATTTTTTTCTTCTCTTTCTCTTTTTTTTATTTTGTTTTTATTATATTATTTCGTTATTTGAGTATGAATTTTTGGATTAATTAAACTTGCATTCCAACAATAATATTCTTTTCCATCAATTAACATTCTATATAACAAAGCATCTGTTTTTATATCTCTTACATTATAATTACAATCTATATAATATTGTTTCCCCATTTCTTTATATTTCTTTTTATTCGCCATATTAATATTAATATCAATTGTGTTTTTATCAATTAAAGGCATAAAAAATATATACATAATAAATAAAATTAAAACTATAATAGTCATTTTTCTTTCCTTTCTTTATATCGTAAATTATTCGTAAATTATTATTTATTATTTTTCAAATAAATATCTCCCATAAGTTTTATAGCCAAAATAATTCTATTTAAATTATTTACAATTTCTTCTTTCATATCTTTCATGGTATAATCATCACAAAACCATACTTCATTATCAGATTCAGCCATTAGAATTACTTTCCCAATATAATCTTCTGAAACATATTCAGAATTACTACTTTCTAATTCAATATAACCGTTAATAATTGCTATATCTTCTTTATTTCTTACTGGAATAGCTTTATACCAAACAGAACTATCAGCATCTGGGAAAATCTGGTCTACATTAAAAGTTATATGAGGAAGTTCTTCATATTCCCTTTTATACCGTGTGTTTTCATATGCTTTGCAAAGAGTTGGATTATCAAATTCTGTTCCGTCATAAGCTACATAAATTTCTACTTCTGTTTCTACCATCTTTTTTACTGTTTTAATTTCCATGTTTTCTCCTTTAATAATAAATAATGTTTTTTAATATACTCTGTATTTCTGTTTATTTTTAGGAAACCCCCAAAAGTCAATATGATTATCAATTCTCTCGGATGCTTCGTCAAAACTGTTAAAGTAATTATTGCAAAATTTTCCATTCTGCCATAATTCCCATCTACATTTTTTCCTGCCAGTTCTTGTACGTTCTACAAATTTATAAATTGCATATTCAGTGCCATCTGGCAATACATAAAAAGCATCATTTACACAAGCAGATTCGCCTAATTCCCAATCGTTTTCTCCCCATGTACCTACTGTAAATTCCATTTTCAATTTATGTTTTGGAAAGTTATATTTCATTTAATCTGTTTCCTTTCTCTAAGATTTGTTTATAGTATATCAGATTTTATCTAATTTGTCAAATATTATTTTTATAAAATAGCAGGAGTCAATTAAGACTCCTGCTATTTTACTTTTAATTACTGATAATGATGCTCTTCAAGATATTCCTCTTCAGATTTTCCAAAGAAAAATCCCTCATAAGAAATTTCAATTTCTCTATTTCTAATATGGACATTCTGCGAACCATTCGCATTAGAACGACAAGCATCATTATAATATTCAGAAACAGTTGTTGCTCTTGTTCCAGTATTAAAGAATGTCTCAACCCATTCTACCATCTGGTCAAGTGTTCTATCTTCCTTATATCCTCTATAGATAAAGGGAATCAATGTGATGAAATGTGTTCTGGTGGTAATCTTCCTTGCTACTTTCTTTGCTTCGGGAGTTCCCTTTGCAATTTCCGTATTATAAATATCATACATGATGTCCAGAAGATTATTCATTCCGTTAATGTCTTCTTCTGTCAGTTCCATTGTTTCCATATAAGGACGAATATCCTTGTTTTCAAGGGAATCAGTTGCATTAAACAGAAGCGCAAATGCTTTTACTACAATATCTTCATTGTAATATTTCGCTTTTGCCTTTTCTGTCAGACATACATCAAACAGAGGATGATTAGAAACTTTATGAATGGAATCAAGACTATCTGCCTTAACTCTACTGATTTCAATCTTACTAAGTGCTACACCATTGTTCAGAATATAGAACAGGTCAGCAACTTCGTCCTCATTAAGGTCTTCCATTGTGGCAATATTAAGGCTATAATTCTTAATCATGTCCTGAAGTTCTTCAGGCAGTTCAGAGAATTTATAACCATTAATATCAAATTCCTTTCCGTCAGTAAAAGTAAGAACGGGTACATCTACCAATTCAAAGCTATCTTCCAGAAATTCTTTGAAAGCATGGCTTCTCTGTTTACCATCAAGAAAATCGTAATTCTTTTTACCTGTATCTTCATTAGTATATACATTTGCATACAGCGGAGGGCAAGGGAGATTAAGAATAGCTGTATGAATAAGTCTGGACTTCTTTTCGTTAGTCCATACAAGACTTCTCTGTACAGTATTATCAAACCTTGCAGTTCCCTTTGTCATAGAGGAAACAAGCTGTTTTACAGACCAAGGAAGAGAACGCTTATCATAACGTTCAAGATTGTCAAAATCAAAATTCCTTTCTTCCTTAATAATGTCCAGTACCTGTTCATCAGTCATTTCAGTTGCGTTAATTTCTGTGTTCATAGTTGTTTCTGTCATAGTATTAATCTCCTTTTCTGTGTTTGTTGTGTTTACTTCTGCGTTTTCAATTACTGTGTTTACGATTGCTTCATTTGTGTTCGTGATGTTTTCCATTTGTTTTTAATTCCTTTCTTTGTTTAATTTATTTTATTTTCTAATTACTTCAGTTACATAAGTTATGATATAATTATAATAACTCCCATCATTGTAAGACAATTTAGCTTCACCAGATGCAGGATAGAGCCAAGTATCATTCTTATTTAAATTGAATTCAGATTCATTATTTAAATCTTCGTAAAACAAGTTTTTCATATAATCAAGTGCCTGTTCCCATTTTTTAAAAGTATATACTTCAATATCCGCATCAATTCCATTTGGTACTACAACTAAAGCTGTCATATTATTATATCCTTTCTTTGTTTAAATTTGTTTTTGTTTATGTTATTATTATAGCATTGCCTTATTTAGTTGTCAAGAGTTTTTAATCCATTTTTATAAATCCATAAACATTCTTTAACTATTATTTGTTTTTGGAAACCAATATTTCTATTAGTTTTTAATTCCCATATTGGAATAAAATCATCAGGAACTTTTTGCTCACTCACAAAAACATAATTATCTTTTGATAATTGTCTAATTTTATCCCAAAAAATTTCATAATTAAAATTTTTACTTACACCATATTTTTTAGTGTTTTTATAAGGCGGGTCAACATAAATTACACTATTAGGTAAAAAATTATAAGTTAAAATATCGCCTTGAATAAAATTACAATCTTTAATTAAAGGTATTTGTTTTTTAAAATTTGTTAATCTTTCATAATAAAAATCTCTTTCACCATTAAGGGCGTATCCACCTTCAAACCCTCTTGCCATATAAGAAGCAAAAAAACTAACTAATGCTCTCCACCAAGATTCCCCTTTTCCTGCTTTTGCATTATCCCAATCTTCTCTTGTTATTTTTTCTGGAAAAATACCATCATTAATAGCATAATTATATAAATTGATTAAATCTTCATTTATATCAATACCAATTTTATTTTTACATTTTATATTTTCTATAATATGTCCTCCACCAACACAGACATCATAAAAAAATTTAATATTTTTTTCATCAATCGTTTTTTGTAAAATAGGACAAATGTATTTTACATATCTACTTTTAGAACCCATATAAACCATTTTTTATCTCCTTTTTTTAAATTTTAATAATATTATATTTAATTATTAAATATTTTTTAATTATTAATAAATGTTACCATCTTCTGTAAATTCATATCCATTAGCATCAGCCCAATCTTCTAATTCCTCATTAGATACTTCATAAAAATAATCATAACCATCATTTTCAAATTCTTTACAGATATGCCCAATATAATATCTGGCTTCTGTATTAAATTTATCTAATATATCTTTTTTGATGTTTTTCATTCTATAATAATCTAATTCATAAAAAACATCTTCTGTAAATTCATGTAAAAATGCGTTACAATAACAATAATGGTTATTCATTCGCATTGTATAAGAATTAATTCCTGATTCGTTAAAAGCCCATTCAAGAAATCTTTTTTCTTTTTCTGTAAATTTGTCTTTTAAATTTTTCATTAAATCAAAGAAAGAAATTTCTCCATAAATATTAAATCCATCTCCCTGACAATATCCTAAAGAAAACTGAATATCTAATTTACTATTCGGGAATAATTCATTAATATAAGTCATAGAATCCTCATAAAAAAATTCAGCATCTTGTCCATTTAAATACCATTCTCTAACTTTTTCTTTTGCATTGTCTGACAGTTCATTGAAATTATAAACCATAGTTGTAATTGTTTTTGTAATTGCTCTCATTTTGTTTTACCTTTCTTTATATTTTAATTCCCTTTCTTTTTAATCCAATAATTACCAATACAATTATGACTACTATCCCAAATATCATTCACTTTAAATTCACCGTCAGTGAATCTAATACAAACAATATGATGACAACCAATATTTGCTACAATATTACTAATCCCTTTTCCATTAGGAAAATGGTCATTTAAATACTGACAAAATTCCGAACCAGTATATTTAGTACCATTTATCTTTTTAGGTTGTTTCATTTTAATCCAACCATTCTTTTCAAGATATTTCATAATACCTTTATCATCATTAATAGCATATCCTGTTTGACAAGAAAACTCTGCCATTTCCATAACAGTATCTCTCCAGTCTTTTTCTAAGGCTGTACAGATTGCTCTAAAAGTGCAATCTCCTGTTATTCTATTTTTAGGATTAGCATTATAATAATGAAATGTTTTAGTATCTGGATACATTTTAATCCTGCTTCGTCTTGCCATTTTTAATTCCTTTCTTTAATTTACAAAATTATAATCAATATTCTCTTCTAACCAAATAGGTAAATCACCATCATAATTATCTGTTACTCCCCAGTTATTGTAGTATTCATTATTTTCTTCAAAACTATATATATCTGATAAAATATCTTCAATAGTAGGCAGTTTAGTTTCGTTCGCAGTATCTAATCTTGCATCAAGAATTTCTTTCCTTTTAGCTTTTAATTCTTCAATATATTCTTTTACTTTTCTTTCACCTATTTTTGTTAAAATTACTTCCATTACTTTAATTCCTTTCTTATATCGCGTTTATTGATTTTAAATAATTTATTATTTCTTTTTTATTTTTAAATAAGAATAAATTAAATATAATATTTGAATCAATTATTGTTGAATCTATAAAAGGGATTTTATTTTTTATTATAATTGAATAAATATAATCCATTTCTTTTTTATTTATATTTGCAGTAGTATTTGTAAGCATAGATTTTATATTTTTATTAAAAACATGTATCATTTTAAAATCTTGTTGATTATTATAACAAAAAATAAAATCTTGAATATTTGAAATTTCATTTTCAGAAATTATTAAACAGCAATCTTTAATAATAGATGACACTATATCAAAATCAATTTCTAAAGGTATAAAATTTCGTTTTGTTTTATTTTTAATATGAGGTTTATTAATAATTTTAATTGGATATTGAGAAAAATTTATATTTATATCAAAAGAAGGTATTCCATCTGTTTTTATTTGAGTATTATATATGGGTTGAAATTTTCCAATTAAATATCTTTCTAATATACCTGCATCAGCGTAAGAAGGAAGTTCTATTATTTTAATTTGTTTTATAGAATTATATTGTTCTTCTGTCATTTTTCCATTTTTACATTCATGAAAATGTTGATACATTCTTTTTTGAAAATTTTTAGTTTTTCCTATATAAACAGGGATACTATTTTCTTGTATTTCAATATCATACATTAAATATATATATCCTTTATTCATTATTTTAATTCCTTTTTTATTTTATTTTAACTTATAAATAGGTACCTTTTTACGTATCTATATAAGAGTATAATTATTATATAGATACACAAAAAGGTACCTAAATTTTTAATCAAGAATTTCCCATACTGTAGCTAAATTAAATTTCTTTTTACTTTCATCTTCTAATTTTTTACAATATTCCTTTATTGCTTTTCTGTTATCAGGAGTATCTACCCAACCAAAGAAATGTGCATCATGACCATCAATATAAAAATTGTAAGGTAATTCATCAACTGGAATAATTTTACAATAACCAATTCTTTCTGCTTCTCTTGCCGCATCATCGTCACAATTAAATAAGCCAATACTTTCTACATTTAATAAACCATATCCATTATAATCGAAGATGCCAAATCCAAGTACAGACTGAAGAATAGACCAACAACCTTCATTTAAAAGAATCATCACTTCTTCTTCAGTGGGGTATGTATAATTGTTTTCAGGTTTTGTTAAGTTCATTACTGTTTTTAAATCTACCATTATTTTTGTTTCCTTTCTTATTAAATTAAATTAAAGATAATTATAACCGCAAGTTTCATGCCAAGATGCAAGATTAAGTAAATAAGACGGAGCAGTTTGTTTCTTTATTCTATATAAAGTTTCAATTTGTTCAGGTCTTGCAACAAGTTTTGTTACCATTTTATGAGTAATTGCATTATAAACAATTATAATTCCATTATCTGTCAAACAATGAATCTCTGCTCCATTTTTATGTCCTTTGTCTAAATAACACTTTAACAATACATTCCCGTCACCGTTCATATATTTATCAATATAATTCTGTCTTTTTTTCCGTCCCTTTGTATAATGTTTAGAATACATTTTTATCTCCTTTCTTATTATGAAGCTAATCTACATCTTGTAAGTAAGTTAGCAACTTTATCACAAGTATCTGCCTGTTTAATTTTATTAAATATATCTGGCATAATAGTATTATATTTAAAATCTTTAGCTATCTTTTTAGCTTCTCTTTTATACGCTCTTAATTCATTTTGTTTTTCTTGTTCCGTTGAATAACGATGTTTATTTGTTAAAGGACTAACTACATGTAAACAATCATTAATATCAAAATCCATATTCATATTCATTATAAATCTCCTTTCATTATTTGTCAACAATAATAATCATCAATATCTGCCAATTCCATTATAGTTTCATATTCTGTAATAAGTCCTTTAGCATATTTATCTAATGGACAATGAATACAATCTTGTAATTCTGTTAAATTAACACCAAAATAACCCATTTCTTTTTTTCTTTTGACAATATCACTTGCATATTCTCGCATATATCTTTTTATTTTTAACATTTTATACTCCTTTTTATTTTATTTAAAATAAAGGGATACATTTCTGTATCCCTTTATCATTAATACTAATTCTATGTATTAGAACATAGAATCAATATATGCCTGTGTCTGGGTAGTAAGGTCATTTGCACCAGACATATTTTTAAGGAAACGATTTGCTTTCCAGTTCTCAGTATTTCTCTGAGGGAGTGCATGGTCAGCGTAATCTGTTACCGCACACATCAATCTGAAAGCACTCTTTTCCATTCCATCAAGGTCAGGGGCATTAAGATAACGGTATGCCAGTTCCTTTCTCTGACGCATAGAATTGTCAATCATTCTCTGTGTCATTCCATTCTCAATAGGGAACAGAGTTTCAAAGAATTTCAGTACTTTGTCATCGTGCATCGTCAGCATCTTCATACGGTCAATTTCCGTATCAAGACCTTTGATGTAATGGTCAAATGCCATCAGGCTTTCCTGAACTTCAGTCAGTCTGATTTCTGCTGTCCTTGTATGTTTAATCTTCCAGAATCTAACTGCCTTTTTAATAGCAAGATTCATGGTATTTTTACAAGAAATGCGAATAGGAGTAATATATACTCCAAAAGGTTTAGTTCCATCAAAGGAATTAATAACTACTACGTAGTAATCCATCTTTTCTCCAGAAAGAACATCTCCTTTCCATTTCATAGAAACATAAGTTACTTTACCGCCATCAAACACACCTGCATTTTCATAGCGGAATCCAAGAGAGAACAGTGCATCACACAGTTCCCTTGTCTTTTCATTTGCCAGAGGGTTCAGCCTTTCTGTACCAGAGCCAAGGAATGTAACATTGTCATCTCTGACAACAGCATACATAGGAATCTGAATAAAATCGTTTCCATTTGCTACAACGTCAAAGCCTGTCAGGGCTTTTCCAGTGAAGTCATGCCTATTAATATAGGTAGGAACTTTTGCGATTCCATAATTCAGTCCTGCCAGTTCGAAAACTGCATCTGTAGAAAGACAATGGCTAACGTCTTTACCTACACCATTCCACAGCAGGTCTCTTTCTGTCCATGCACTCCAAGACTGAGTAGGGAACAGGGAAGAATACTGTTCCATAGAAGTGATAACAGGCATTACTGTCTGTTTACCTTTATTATCCATACCAATCTGTACGGAAGAAGTAGCGTTTACAGTTGCGATTGCGTTTGTGTTGTTTGTCATAGTGTTTTTTCCTTTCTTTTTTTGTGTGCTTTTTTAACATGTTATTTTTCTTTTCTCATTCTGGATACTCTTATCAAGAATGGCATGTTATGAAATTTTTATATTGAAAAACAAGTATTAAAACTTGTAATTCCCTGTCTCTATGTATATACTACCACAGAATTTATTCTATGTCAACAATTTATTTTATTTAATTTTTTCCTTGTTAAAAATTAAATGTTAAATTATCAGGGTGAGTAATGGTATAACTGTACCATGATTCATTATTTAAAGTAATACGTCCATCATATTTACCATCATATTTATCTAAATAGGTTACTTCTTCATCAAGTTTAACCCACCCTGCAAGTTCTTCCATATCTGCATCATAAGATGCTTTAAGAATATCATTCGCTTCTTCAAGAGTATCGCAGACATAGATTTTATCTTCTTCAGGGAAGTCTGTGAAATTAGGTTTAATTACTACTAAATACAGATAGGCATAGTTTACAAAATTTGTGTTGTTGTTCATTTTTTTTCTCTTTCTTTTTTAATTAATTGAATATTAATTTATTATGTACTTTATATATTAATATAATATATATTATTATATATATAATTATATATAATATATATTATTAATATAATAATATAATATATAACCCACCCTCGTCCACCCTCCATTATATCATATTAAATTTTACTTTTTTATGATTTTAATCATATTATTATTTGCATTATAACATATTTTTATTTATTTGTCAAGTATCTTTTTTTTATTAGTTTGGTTAGGTTTATTATTCACCAATACATCTTCCAATTTTTTATTTCCATATTTTCGGATATATTGGTGAATAATTTTCTCTCCTAATTTTTGTGCTTCTGTTTCACTCATACTCCTCTTTTTTATCTACACCATTCACACTGAATATAAGCATGTTCTTCATGTTCCTTACCACAATTAATGCAGATAGGATTATGACCAATAATAACAGGCTTATTATTTTTATAAACCTGTGTTCCATTATTGTGCCAACATACTGTACAACATTCATACTCAATATAATCAGCATAATGTGTACCATATGTTTCTGTTACAGCTTTACAGGGAGAACTTCCCTGTTTATATGTCCAAAGATTATTTACATTGAACATTTCAGACATAACTTTCTGCATAATTGCACGAATCTCTTCATAAATAGTGTTGTCTCCATCATTAGATTTAGGATAAACCCTTCCCTGAATTAATTTATCTTCTCCAATATGGAAGAGACATCTATGGGTTTTAGGCTGTAACTCATACTCATCTCCCTTATAACTCTCTTCTACCATATAATATACAATAGTTGAGGGGTCACAAAGATAAGAAATAGTACCTGAACCACTATCTCCTCTATAAGTATATCCATTATTGATATGTCTGTCATTTAACTTATCAATAGTTGAGCAGTTAGACCATGATTTTCCAAAGGACATACTGAAATAATCCCAAGGGTTGATACTAATAATTGTATGCCTTTTAATAAGCATTTCATTAATATCGTCACCTAACTGAGAAAATCTTTTTCCATATTCAGGATGTTTATCTACACCTGTCATATGACAAATTTTGCTTATAATACGAGACATTTTCTGTCCTGCTACAGCTTTAATTTTATATTGTGTATTATCACCACACATATTAATTAATGAAGCTACTTCTTCTGTTACAAAAGTAGCAGGATTGTCAGAAATAACACGAGAAATCATCAGCAAATTATTTAATTCATTTGCAGTATCCCTATCTAAATATACAGAATTATGATATGAACACACTTCATTTATATCAGAGCGCATTTCTCTTTTAGCCCAGAATAATTTCTCTCTTTCTGTATCTAATTCCATAAGAGTTTTCCCATTCACTCTAACTTCACAATTTCCTTGACCAATTGTGTAACAACTAATGTCACGCATCATATCAACAATATTATCTAATTTACGATAATATTCGTTTAACTCACGATAATTCATGCCAAGGATTTTAGGAGATTTCTTTTCATAAATCCCTAACAAGGCATCTTCAAACCATACAGTAAATTCATGTACTCCTACTTTATTAACTTTTCTGTGATAATCAGCAGAAAAGACAATTTGACCGTTTCCTTTGTAAAGAGGATGCTTTTCAAATATAGGATAAAGCCATCCTTTATTAGCAAAATAGGTATCAAGAATTGCCTTGATACCTACTTCTGTAGGCTGATAATGACTATCTTCATCATATCTATATTTAGGAAGTTCAGTCATAATCTGTGTATAATAATGATTATATAAGTCAGGATTATTGTAAGTTACATTTTTGTCCATAAAAGTTTTCATAAATTCTATCTCCTTTTTTTTATTGAATAATTCTTTAATAAAGTTTATATTAGTTAAAGGGTAAAACGTATTCATCATGATTAAGAACATCATTCCAACAAGTATCAGGATGATTTTTAAAGAATGATACATAACATTCTGCATAAGAATCTCCCTTTTCAATCGTGTGCATACTTATCCAATCATCTTCAGCAGGTGAAAAGACTACATACTCAAATTCAATTGCACAAGTTCCTGAAGTAGATTTTGAAGATTTACCTTTTCCCCAACCATAATTCCAACCATAATCTTCGTCATCATAATATTTATTATAATTATAATACCTATTATAGCCGTAAATCTTCTCTACATACTCAAAAGGTTCTACCTTTTCGCTTGCTTCAATAAGTTTAATACAAGTTGCCATAGTATTAAACATTTCTTCTATTTTTACTGTGTGCCATGTTTTATGTTCATCGTAATAACCACAAGATAAATTAACTGCGGCACACCCAATTTCAGGAGCGAGATAAGAAATATCAGAACAACTTCCGAAATTTTCTACCCATCCAGTGACATCTTCGCACCAATAAATGAATTCTTTGTTATCACAATCATAGAATACAAGGTCATGCTGATTTTTTCTATCCATTTCAATAATGAATTTCATGTCTGCCCCTATACACTTTTCAATAAGGTCATTATTTTTGCAGAATTTTGTTGCTCCTACACAACCAATCTCTTCATCTTCATTAAAAAGAACAAAAGGTTTGTATCCAAAACTAAGAATCTGGAGAATTGCCCAAATTCCACATCTATCATCTCCACCAATTCCCTGTGGAGAACTAAGAACATGAACGTTATATTCTTTGCCTTTTTTAGCTTGTTTCTCTGTCCATTCATAATAATCCTTAATAGGATTTGAATGAACAGTATCCATATGAGCAGTAATCATTACAGGAATATCACCTATTGCGAATACAAAACCATCTCTGGCAAAGATTTTATCCTCATCATAATACTTTTTTAATTCCTTTACAAGGAATCGTTTCAATTTTTTCTGAGACATCTTACAAATATCAATGAAATCAGGAAGAATGGTTTTATTTTTTCTTCCATGATAACTAAAACCTACAGGGGGAGTATTATATGTAGTATATCCTGTACCATAAGTCCATTTTGAAGTTGTTGTTGATGTTGTTGTTACTGCTGTACTTGTTGTTACATTTGTGCTTGCCTTGCTCATAATTTCGTTCTCCTTTTCTTTTTCTTTAATGTGTTTAAGATATTCTTCATCTGTTTCAAATAATCTAACGCTATCCATTAACTTCTGTTCTGTTTCTGTTAATGGTAAATTAGAATTTTGTTTTTCTTTTACTCTTAAAATGCTTGTGTCTAAAAGTACAATTACATTATTCTGGGCTACTGATGTAGCCCAGTTGTATTTTTTTGCTGTTGTACTAACAGCTTTGTCAATGAATCGCCTATAGTATCCCATTTTATCTCCTTTCTTTATTCTTCATTATGATATGATGCACAGGAACAACACATATCCATTTCTTCGTCATAGTCCTCTGTAAGAACATATTCATCACATACATGACAGTACATGACTTCGTCCTCATGATACCATTGTCCAGTAGATTCTATTTCCCTATAACCTGCCCTTTCTGCATTTTCAGCATCCATGTAAACATGACCATCTTCTGTTTCAACATGGTCATTCCAACGAGAGTAGAACCATTCTTCTGCGTAATAATCCCAATAGACGTTTTCGCTATGATACTTATCATCGTTTTCACACCAATAACAACCGTCATTTGCGGCGCATTCACTATCACAATAATATACTTCTCTATCAGAATCATAGATATAATCATCACGGTCAAAAACGATTGCACATCCACAACGCTCACAGATTGCATCTTCACTGATTGCATCTGCACTATTGCTACATTCAGGACAAAGAATATTTTCAGACTGTGTATGTTCTACACCACAATCAGGGCAAATAGGCTTATGTCCTACAGGAATCATTTTTACGTTCTTTTCTTCATTTTCCCTTTTCAGGAAAGATACAGTATTATCGCTATAATGAGCGTAATCAGGATAATGAGTAGAGCCAGAAACAGTGCTAATATAACGGTCTGCATTTTTCCTTTCCAGTTTCCACAGATTCGGAACACCAAGACAATCTGCGATTACTTTCTGTGCAATACGTCTAAAGTCACCTGCAATAGACGCATCTCCACCATCTCTGCCATCAGGATATACTCTACTCTGGATAAGTTTGTCTTCACCAAACATGAAGACGCATCTTCTTTCCTTGTCTGCAAATTCCAGACCATCATTCTCATCATAGTCAGGAGTTACAGTGTACATGATAAAACTGACTTTGTCAAGCATATAGCTTTCCGTTCCAGAAGAATAACATCCCTCATAATTATGGTCTGTCTGTCTTCTATTTTCCTTGTCAATTGTATGACAAGAAGCCCATCCCTTACCGAAAGACATAGTCCAATAATCAATAGGATTCAGACTAAGAACTGTATGCCTTGTAATGGTCAGAGGATTAATACCATCTGCTAAAGCAGAGAACTGTCCATTATAACCAATGTTTTTGGTTCTGGAATGTTCTACAACTTCTCCAGTATTGTCGTTAATAGTAGTCCATGTTTCCGTTACATCCTCGACTACTTTATTCAAGCCATAGAGTTCACCAACTACCTTGTTGATAACTCTGCTCCATTTCTGTCCATTCTGGACACGGAGCATAGGATTTCCATTAGGCTTCTTCATCCATGCAAACAAATCGTTTACGTATTTAGCATCATCTCTTTCTTCAGAATCATCTGCTACGAGAATAGGGGAAGAACAGATATTTCTCTTGAAATAATCAAGGAATTTTGCCAATGACGGAATTTCATTGGCAATAATTGTCGGATTCGTATAATAGGTATCATAATAAGCTGTATAGTATGATGTTTCTCTTGCTAACTTATATGCTTCTTTCCATTTGTCATAATAAATCTGACATTCATTATACGAAGCGTTACAGTACTCTAAATACAATTCATCAATAGTTTTTCCTTCATAGGTGAACTCATTCTCTTCTTTAATGAGTTCTCTATGTTTTTCAGTTACCCATTTATTAAATACTTCTACTGCTTTAGGGTCGCAGTATCTATGCAGGTCAGCAGAGAAATGGATGTAAAGATGTTCTACATCCCAATTAGGATGATTTGCAAAGATTCTGATAAGGGTTTCCTTATTTCTAAGGAAAGTGGTCAGAATCTGGTTCATGCCATAATCAGACCACGGATAATCGTACTCAGACAGGAGTTCACCTGCTCTATCCTTGATATAGTTATTAAGAGCGTTATTAACCATTTCCATGATGTCATTGTTTACAGTTGCTGTGTTCATAGTGTTGTTCATCATAATTTTCTTTCTCCTTTTTTTTTGTTTTTTGTTTTGTTTTTGTTTACTTTGTTAATTGTACCATATTCAATTGTATATGTCAAATCCCAATAGGCAAATATTTGCCTACTGGGATATTGTTATAGAGATTAAAAGAAATCTCCATTTCTTCCATCTCTTCTTGTTCTGACATCATCCAATTTCTTTTCCCAATTCTCTCTGATTTCAGAAGAAAGAATCGGACTTTCATCTGTGAAGATGTCACACTCATCTACCTTATTGAACATGTGTCTATGTTCAGCACAGTAAACGAAGTCTTCATCATCCCTATGGAATTTTCCACAAATGGGGCAAGTCTGCGGATGACCAATTGTAATTCTTTCAGAATTTTTCCTTTTGTCCCCGTCATGCAGGAAACTAATTGTACTATCATTGTAGTTAAGATAGTCCTCATAGTGGTCTCCTGCCCCAATGACATATTTATCTATAACTTCTGTGCTGTAGATACTCTTGGTACTATCTGTCTGAACAAGCTCCCAAAGGTTCGGAACGTCTAAACATTCCGTGATAACTCTCTGGAGAACCTGCCTAAAGATGTCCTTTGCATTGGACGTTGCTCCGTCTCTGCCATCAGGATAAACTCTTCCCTGAATTAATTTGTCTTTTCCAATCTGAAACAGACATCTCTGGTTCTTAGGGATAAAGGTGTAATCTGATTCATGTTTACATTTCTTTGTAGTAAACATGATTACTGTTACCTCGTCCTTGCTCAGTCCATTAGCACCGCCACTGTAGCATCCAGTATAGTCACCAGTTCTACAATCACGATACTTACTGAGATGATGACAAGATGTCCAGTTTGTTCCGTTGGACATCAACATAAAATCCAAAGGATTCAGTGAGATGAATGTATCCATCTTCACTTTCAAAGGGTTTACAGCATCAGCAAACTGAGCAAATTTGCTTGCCCAACCTGTATCCTTTGTTCTTGTTACTGTATGTTCTCTACCACGAAGGTCATGGTAAGTTGCTACTTTTGTCTCTACGTTCTTGATTTTATCAAGACCATAATAATGAGACACTTTAGAAATGACTCTGCTCCATTTCTGGTTCTCGGACACCCTAAACATCTGTCTTCCATTTGCCTTTTTCAGGGGAGACAGAATTTCGTTCACTTTTTCTGCCCTTTCTGCTGTCAGCAGATGCTGTTTCATTGAAATGGCATTACGCATTTCCTCTAACAGATTATCATAGGCTTTATATTCAAGCCAGTCCTGTTCGGTGACATAGATTCCTGCATCACCTAAATACTTAAAGTTATTATCAAATTCTGCCTTGATGGCTACAAGCCGTTCAAGTTCAGCGAAGTAATAATCATAGGTAAGTCCGTTTACCTTAGTTGTGACGATTTTAGTATCGTCATAAATGGATTTACCATCAGAAATATTCTGAAGGTTTTCCATTGCAGTACAGATTTTCTGCATTTTTCTAACGGCATAATGAACTTCGTCATAGTTCATTCCGCAAATGGTAATCTTTTTTGCTTCGTAGATTTTACCAAGTTCATTACGAACCCAATCCACAAACTCAGATGCCTGTTTATAAGACATCTTCCTTTCATAGGTCTCCTCTTTCAGATGGATGCGGAGATTTTTTGCATCCCAATCCTTGTGCATGGAGAACAGACCCATGAGATGTCTTTTTGCTGTATTAGATGCTTTAACGTCTTTCCTTAAAGCATCTCTGTATACAGCGTAATCATGTCCATTGTAAATATAATGCATCTTATTCACAATGTCTTCGACTACCTCATCTGAGGGAATATAATCAAACCGTTCAAGGTGCATGATTTCCTTATTGTTAAAATTAATGGGGTCGGATACGTAATATCCTTTCCAAATATAGTCCTTTGCCCCATAAGTATAACAAGCGTCAGGGAACATTTCCAAATACTTTTCCATTGAGATAGTAGAGAAGTATTTCTGCTTAACAGAATACCATTCTCCTGCGGCAAAAGCGGAACGCTGATTTGTATCATGGTCAGTCATGATACAACGTACTCTTATGTTTGCCTCGTTCAGAACACCTGTTACAAGACAAAGGGTTTTGTTATTTGTATAGACGTATTCATCGTCTGCTGTACAAATGACAAATGCTCCTACATTGATTTCTCCGTACACTTCTTTTTTGGCATAGTCTTCAAACCATGCCATGAAATGAAGATTGTCTGCTCCATAAACGTTAATATACCCATCAACCGTTACAGGAGTGTAGTTCTCCACCAGACGGCTTGTAAACAAACCATCTCCGTTAATGTTGTCATTAGGAGAAGCGATGACTTTTAAGGTCATGTAATCTCCGTTGACTTCAGTTACATAAGACAGGGCTTTGCCTGTCTTAATTGCTGTATTATCTTCGTTGCCAGTTACAAAAGAGCCGACCATAATATTTGCCATGTTTTTATCTCCTTTTTTGTTTTGCTTTTATTTTTTGTACCATATTCAGTTTTTAAGTGGGGGTTTTACAGATTACCCCTAACTGCATGTTATTTAGTTTTCAATTATTTGAGACTTACTGAATTTCAGTCTCCATCTCCTTGCGGAGATTATAGTAATATTCCGCAAGAAAATAGTTGCCTGCTTTGAGAGCATATCTCTCAAGAAGAGTGTATTCCTTGATTGTTGCGATGGTGTTTTCTTTTGTTGTCATTTTTTTATCTCCTTTATATTATATATTAATTGATATGGTACTTCTTTAAATTGGTTACTTTTATCAAATATGTTTCTTTTGTCGGGATGCCCTGAAAATTCTTGACCATTAAAGTCAATTCATAATCAGCTTCAACAGTATATCCTCTTTGTTCCCAAAGATGATTTTTTATCTTTTTTATTTCTGTTGAAAGCAGACTTTCTTTGACCCATGTGTCTCCTATAATCCAACTGATATGGTCTTTCAGTTCCTTTTTTGTCGTATAAAGACATTTAGGAAATCGAGTTGGAATCTCTTCGTAGGATACCTCATCCCAGAAAATGTTTACACATTTCGTTATGATGTACATTTTATCTCCTTTTCTTATTTAAATTTATTTCCTCATTTTATCATCCATATAATCATGGAACTTCTCTTTGAAGTCGTTTGTTAAAGGAAATTCCCGAAGATACTTAATCATATCTTCTTTAGCCCTTTCGGATTCATAATATCCTCTGGGCATCCTGTGATAGACCTCAAAGATTATATCTTTCTTTAGCCCTCTGGGTTCTTTTTTCATTTCGGCTTCACCCAGAGTTCTAAAGGTTTGATAGACTCTCTGTCTATCCTGATAATTTCTTTCCTTTATCAGTTTATTTACAAAGTAAGTGAACAGTTTGCCACTAATATGACCCTGTTCCAGACCTTTTTCCCATCTGATTTTGATTCCGTATTCGGATAACAAGTTATACAGTCTCAGGACATAATAATTTTCCCTATCTGCTTCTGTCTGGAATCTTCCTGCTTTCTTTTTAACAGGAACAGGAACAGCAGGAACATTAGTTGATGTTGTGTTAAGAAGATTCAGGAGCTTAACTAAATTATTGTAATCTTCCTTGCTATTAACAGTTACTGTAATGGGGGCAGTAAAGTTGATGGTTACGGCGGTGTTTGTGTTGTTGTTCATTATTTTTTTTTTCCTTTCTTAATATAAATATTTTTTTATTTGCTTTATTACTTTATTCAGTTTTTTTATTTTTATTTAATTTTAGCATCAACGATTTCGTCATTTGTGCAGTCATTATCACCTTTGGTATCAAAAGTGATAATGACTTCATCTCCTTTACGAAAACCAGTTCCGTAGAACTGGTATTCCTGATAGGTCTTCGTTTCTATTGTTACTTCTTCCCCTTCAACATTAACAACTTCTACAGTTGCCTTGTAGAAAGGGGAATTTGTTACGGTATCTGCATAACAAACCCCTACGAGGAGCATGAAAGTGATGAATAAATATATTATCGTGTTCCTAATCCCAAATTCTTTCACCATTTTTCTATTTCCTTTCTACGGCAATGATTTCATCTACCGTTACGTTGAACATGGTAGCTAAGATAACCATGTTGTCGATTGTCGGCAGATTCATCCCATGAATCCACTTATAAATGGCTTGCGGTGTCGTGAAGCCGAATACCTGTTGCATGTCCTTTACAGATATATCTGCCTTGATGCGTAAGGCATTGATGTTCTGTCCAGTTGCGACAACGTCAATTGTAGGAATAACCATTTTTTATCTCCTTTCAGATGCAAAGAATATCAACTTCCTTGTCCGTAAGACGGACAGCAAAATCATCTGGCTTTTCAATGTGCCAGAAGTGCTCTCCATAGTAAGGAAGAAATATTTTGCTACAGGTAACTGAGACAGGATTTAAATCGCTTGTTTCAGGAAAAAGTTCTAAAGCCTTTTTCATAGCTTTAGAAATATCTCCTGTTATTACGCAGAGCGGTTTATACATCCATCCTGCGTCAAAATAAAAACCTTTCATTGCATTACACCTCCTTTTCTAATCTAATCGCATAAAAAGGGATTCCTTTTTTGTACAACTTAGTATATGCTTCATTCAGTGTGTGGGCATAAACAACTTCTCGCAGATTAATCCCGATGCGAGAAAAAATATATGTTCTCATTTTATTCCCCTTTCTGCGTATTCTTTCAATTAAGACTAATCATGGGTTTTCCTGTATCAGGGTCAATTTCTGCCCAATCAATCCGCTCGGTCTGATAACAGACCTTATAACCGATGCCAGAATAATACGGATTATTAGCAAAACAGAGTTTCTGGTCGCATCCTTCACACCTACCTTTGCAAATGTAAAGAGTTTTGTTTTTGTTGTGTTCCATTTTTTTCCTCCTTTTTTAATAACCAATCACAACATTTCAGACCGCAAGTGGTCTTAACTTTGTAAGGCTTGCGGTCTGCTTATGATGGGATTAATTAATTATTTCTTTTCCTTATCCCCTTTCTCTTTCAGGACTCTGCATCCCTGTGCGGGCAGTCCGTTACCCATCATCATTCTGGCGAGGTCATCCCACACCATAATCGTCTGGTTGCCACTCTTGTAAGAGGTGTAAGAATAATTGGTTTCGTTTGCCTTTACGGTTGTGTTGTTCTTCTTCATTTTTTTTCCCTTTCTTTTAAATTAAATTATTAAATTAATTTCTTTCTTTGAATTTTAGGCATAAAAAAAGCCAACTTTTGTTTCTCTGGGCAGTAATAATACTGACTAAACAAAAGTTGGCTTTTTATTTATAAGTATATAATTGGAAGTCAGACGGATTAGATGACTTCGATTACTTTCTCTACAACTTCTTCAACGGAAGATTTGCTATGAAGAAAAGTCAGTAAAACCTTTCTGACATGCTTAGATTCTCTCTTGACAAGAGCAATCCCTACCTTTTCGTGATTAAAATCATAAGGGTCATCATAAACATCTACAAAAGCAAAGGCTCCGTTTTCTGTGACAAAGAAGTTTTCATCGTCACATACAGCCTTTCTTGCTAAAGCTGTCAGAATGATTCCTCTTTTCTGGGCTTTTTCTTCTTCTGTCAGTTCTGTCTGTTTTGTTTTTGTTTCCCTCTGGTTCTGGTTGCAATATTCCTTCCAGTATTCTCTTTCAGGATAGAAGTTTCTGATTTCTTCTTCCTCTTCGGGAGTAAGGTCAGCAAAATAGAAATCCTCGTCTTCATAGTCCTCTCGCAGTTCCTTGAGATATTCGTTTCCCTCATATAAGAACTGCTGATAGTTCTGCTTGAATTTTTTATTTGCCTTTTCTTCGGCTCTTCTGAGCCATTCGCTATTAAATCTTTTGCAAGCATTGTTTGTCCAGATACTCTGATGCTTTGTTCCCTCAAGGCGAGAAGCCTTACGGCTTTTACGGTGTTTTGCCTTTTCAGCTTTAACACCATAAGCATAAACTGTAGGAGAAGTAGGCATAGGGGGAACGGGAATATCATCATAAGGTGTATAACCACCATTGACAGTTTCTACTAAATCGTGGATATGCCACATAGCATCTTCAGAGGGGATATAATCAGGGTAATGGTATCCCTCTTTTTCCATGCGCTTCATAAAATCATCGAGTGCAAGCTGAATAGTTTCTAACATAATTAATACCTCCTATTTGATTAAGATTAAAATAATCACAACATTTCAGACTACAAGCTACCCTAACAGTATGTAGGACTTATAGCCTGTTTATGAAGGGATTAATTAACGATTACGTAAGAAATCAGCGATGAGGTCGCTTACAGGAATAACAGGGTTGTTTAAATCAATCCACTTATAACCTGTGATTTCATCGTACCCGTTTGAGTACAAGAAAGCAGAGTCATCATCCCTGATAATCTGGGCTTCTGCCTGCTCATACTTTTTATACTGAGCATACTGGTTGTGGATATAATCCTTGACTTCGTCCATTGTAGTGAAAGTCAGGACTTTGTCCTCATCATCATTCATAACGACCTGATTGATAAACCAGTAGTGTTCCTCGTACAGTTCGCCATTATCATAGTCCTGTAGTAAGATATACATACTTCTCCTAACTCCCCCGTATAGCCGATAGGGACAGCTAAAGCCAGTTATAGTTAAAATAATTAAAATAAGCGTAAAGTGAGTAGATGTGAGTAGGTATAAGCGGATGAATAATCTTTTCATCCTTTCTAAATTCTGGGCATAAAAAAAGCCACAGACCGCACCATAGAGCGTCAGCCTGTGACCTTTTGCATACTCAATATTAAATTGAAAACGGATCATTAACGGGATTTAAACCTTGCGCGATACAGATACTCTTTCTGCACCTGTTTACGTTTAGGTGTACAGTGATGCAGTTTTGTCGTAATCTGCACCTGATTTTTAGCGGGTTCAGGTAAATCATCTTCTGCTAATCTGACTCGTCTGCAAATAAACGCATTAAGGTTTTCTAAACACGCGTTATCTATGAGCGTAGTATGTACCCATTTGTCATCGCGTGAGTCATACTGCACCCACGCATTATATGCACGAGAACCATTAAAGTTAACGGGAATTGTGTCAGTAATGATATATGTCATTACATGGCACTTATTCACGGTCTTATATCTTACACGCATTTTAGGTGTGCCGTTATTATTGTAAACAGTGTGACCGTTTTTATCATAAACAAAGTCAACACCATCTCTAAATTTCACAGTATAGTCAATTTTAACTCTGCCGTAATAGCTACCCGTAGGGATTGCGGGCATAGGGATATTCGGCATCCAAATCTGAGATGCCGCGATATTGAAAGTTTTCACAATTATGCCCTCCTAACCTTAATGTTATTCAGATAATCCGAGTACTCCGCTAATGAATACCCAAACTGATTAAACAGCTTGACAAAATCGGCAATAAGCGCGGTATCAAGTCCGATGCGTCCCTCGTTAAAAAGGAACAGAATATGATGTAAGTCGCGATTATCAGCATAGATTGATGCTTTATAGACGGTCTGAAATGCCGCCTTTTCCAGTGTCGTGAGAGAATTTTTAAATTTCATGATAATACCTCCAATAAAAATAATAGATCATTTTTCAGATGACAAACGCATTATACACGTTCGTCATCATAATTCCAGTCTCCGCCCGCATCGTATGTAAACGATGCGGCATAATCCGCGGCATACTCGTGAGCGCGGCGCGAATTAATACCAATGGGAAAACCTGCCGCCGTTTCTTCTACATAGTACAGCGGCTCATTTACATCGTAGCCGCACCATACAAAAGTAGGATGATACAAACGGGTAGCATTGTGAACGGATAATGTCTCTAACGGGTGACGATAATCCACGTTAAAGCCATATCTATCTTTATCATAGTCGCGGTCAATGCGGCGCGGTTCATTAATGGATAACAGATAATCCGCGTCCTGCTGACCGCGCATTCTTTCGACCGTGATATAATCCGTCACGGCTTTTTCAGTAACGTCCGAAAAAAGCGCGTCAACGGGTACAGACGTAAACCGCGGGCGCGCGGGGATCATCTGTACTACAGGTAAATTTTCCACGCGGATTTTAATGCGTGGGCGGTCATTGATTAATGGATATAACATGATATATACCTCCTATTGTCAAAAAAATTAGATTTGCCGTCGCGGGCGGCTTGCCGTTTTTGGTTCCGCGGGCGGCGGGCATAAAAAAACGCGCCGCCCGTTTTTTTTACGGGCGGCGCGTCAAGTTGTAGCGCGGGCGCGGTATTAGTTTTCGTCGTCGTCGTCGTCAGTGTTGACGGCATTTTCAGCAATATTGCGGTTGTAGCGGATGACGTCGGACATTGTAACGCGCGGCTCTTTAACAGTTTCCTCAAGTCTGTACTCAAACTTTTCAGTCAGGACACGCATTGCAAGCTCACGTAAAACCTTTTTGTCCGCGGTTACTTTCGCGGCAATCTTGCCGCCGCGGTCATAATCGGTTGAATAGTTGCGGGCAAACTCTTGCATTTCCGCAATAAAATTTGCCGTTAAGCGGAACCGCCAATTTTTATAGAGATTGCTTTCGCGGCAATCAATGCGGCGGTTAATGAGACTTTCGATAAACTTTTTGTCGTCGGCGGTCAACTTTTCCTGTCTGAAAATGTTCGCGACGGTTTTACCTAACCGCGCGTCTCTATCAGACCATGCAAGCGCGGGCGCGGCGGGCACGATTGTCCATGCAATGAAAGCGGAAAGGTTATCAGTGCGGGCAATTGCCGCGGCTTTTTTGGCGGCGGTTTCCGCGTTTTCAAGTACAGTTTGAATGTCGTCATCGTAGATGTGTTCATCGTCGTTGAGCATCTCTAAAATTGTCTCGTCATCGTGCCCCTCAATGAAAGCGGCAAGCGCGATTAAACGACGGTAGGACTTTTCGGTCTTTTCGCGCGCGTCGGTATACTTGAGCATGTACTCATCTTTTTTCGCGGCATTTTTGACACCATTTTTCGCGTCATCGTAGCGGGTATATGCGTCGCTTTCCGCGTCGCCTGCCTTAAGATAGCGGTCATATGCCGCCGCCAAAACGGAACCCGTAACAAGTGCCTCAATGTTGTCGCCGCATGCTCTTTCGTCAAGCGCATTACAGGGAACCGCGAAAGTCTTTTCAGTAACTTTAATCTCATCATTGTTAATGGTTACATTGGTTATCAGTGTTCTTTTCATAATACCTACTTTCCCCGCGGGAATTGTGCCCGCGGTCACTTAAGATGATAATGATTGCCGCTAATTGTAGACGTTTGTCTATCAATTAGCAATCAATCCGTTTCCGCCCGTATATCCGCGGACTAGTCACGCGGCGGGCGGTTAAGTCGCTTTCGATATGTAGCAATACTCATTGATGCCCGCCGCGCGTAGCGCAACTTTTTGCCGTGTCCCTTGCCCCGCGCGTTGCGCGGCGGTAAGGGAATCAGATGAGCGGAAACGGATTGTGAAAGTATGGTGCGAATGAGCGGCGCGAATGAGCGCGGGGAACATGGTTCCCTTTGCGGATACAATAACAGACCGCTACGCGTAAAAGTCGCGGTTTTTACGCTTTTTTTCTTTTTTTCGGGGGGATAGTTGTAACTAACATCGCGGATTTTGGCGGATCCGATGTGGGTCGTGGTTCAACCACACATCACGATTTTTAAATTCCCTAGCCACCCTAACCACCCCATTTATATTTATTCAATTTATTCCAATTTATCCAATCTATTCTAACTTTCCAACATCTCCAACATCCCCAACACTCCCAATATCCCATTTCGCCTTATTTATCGCTACTTTTCCCAATTCACAACTTTATCCACAAAGTTATCCACACTATCCACATTGTCCACATTTACAATTTATTTATTTTTAATTTTATTTTTTAAGTTATTTTTTAGGAAAAAACAATAAAAAAACTTGACAACTCCCTACCCTGTGTGTTATTATAAGGATAGTATTTTAAACATTTAATAAAATTTAATAATCTAATTTAAAAAAAGGAGACAAACAATGAGTACAAAAGTAAAAGCAAAATGGAACGGTAGATACCCAAATTTTTGTTCGGGTCAGTGGACATTAATTGTAAATGGTACAGACGTAACAGATAAGATTCCTATGGATTTAATAAATAGCCCAATGAATACTTACGGTATTTATAGTAATTGGAAATTTAGTTCAGATTGGGATGTAATTTGGGATGATTATTATGATGGCTTATCCTGTTCAGAATGGATTGAAAAAAATGATTACTGGCTTAATGAAATTACAAAAGATAATTCTATTAAATCAGATATTTATTATGCTATTAATTCAGAAGACTTTAGACAGGGTTGTTGTGGTGGATGTATTTAAATAAAATAAAGTAGGGGGATAGTTTTAAATCCCCCTATTTCCTATTGACAAATCCGACTCTATAGGTTATAATAAGAATAGTAATATTTAAAGAAAGGGGGTATTTATGTATAATAAACATAATTTAAAATATAAAGGTTCAGACGTTAGATTCTTAACTAATATAGAATTTAAAAAAAGAATGAACTTATTAAATTATCAAAAACTTAATAACCTGTTTAATGCTTTTGTTATGTCTGGTTACATGTTTAGATTTCCAGAAAAATTTAATATAATTAAATATAGAATAATAAAAATTAATGAAGATTTAAATAAGAAAGGAGCAACTAATGAGAACCCTGATTAAAAAACTTAAAGAAACCCTAAAGAAAAAATTTACGAAACAGTATGCTGAATTAGATTTAAATAATTGGAGGAAAAATTATGGCTAAATTTAGAGAAGTCCCTTGTAAATATTATGTATCTGCACTTGACCCTTGTTTAAAAAATCGTGAAGCTTCTTATAAAGGATACTGTCAGCATTGTGATAAATACGAAGCAAGACCACATGGGCATCTTATTAATAAGAAGAAAGAAAAATTAAATAAAATTAAGGAGAGAGAAACAGATGAATAATAATTGGAATCCAATTTCTCAACTTCCTAAAAAAGATGGGTATTATATTCTTAAATTAAATAATGGAAAGATAATCACTAAATATTTTATCCATGATGGAATGCACAGATTCTATGGAGTTAAATTAAAGAATATAGAAAGTTGGAGAGAAAAATGAAATATTATAATAAAAGAGAAATAAGACAAATTATGAAAAATAATGGCTATAAACAGGTTCGTACTTCTGGCAGTCATGTTATTTATAAAAAAGGTACTAATACAGTTTCAATCCCTATTAATAGTAAAAATATTAGTATATGTACTATTAATGGTATATTTAGAAGATATAAGATAGAGGTATAATATGAAAGAAAGTATTAATGATTTATTATATAATCCGTCATCAGGACTAGAAGAAGCAATAGAAGAATTAGTAGATAACTGGTTGAGAGAAAATGATATTAAACCAACTAATGATTTGTATTTAATATTTATGGATACACTACCAGACTTGTGTTGGGAAATAATTGATAAATGTATTAATATAATTGAAAGTTAAGGAGTAATAATGCTTACAGAACAGTATTATCAAGGTATAAAATTTGATAAAAAAATTTCAAAACCAGAAGCTATAAAAATAAGTAAAAAATTAGATAAAATATCAAACCCTTTTGAACCAATAGCAGATACAAATGCTAAAAGAATCCTTGAAGCTTTTTTAAAAAACCCAAATAGTGAAACATATGAAATAAAGTCTCAAGCACTTTGTTCTTCTAATCCTTTTGATAGTAAAATGAAAACTATATGTAATATTTATAAAAGTTATTGGGATAAAGAAAGAGAAGTAAAAATTATTTATACAGAATCAAATCCATATGAATATTATACAATTTGTGAAGATAGTTTTAAAAAATATATTTTCCGTGGGAATATGTTTATTATACAAGAAGAAATAAAGCTACCTGTATGTTTATCATCAGAAAAAAAATGTAAATTTAATAATTCATATATAAATTATAGTTATATAATTAAGTGTGAGTATATAGATTATATATATAGATATTCTGATGGTTCTATTCTTACTGTAAGAGATAACGAAATTATAAATTTTTACGATAATAAAAAAAATTACCATAATATTTTTATTGGCAAACCTGTTGACAATAATATTTTAATTAATAATGTTTATAATTATTCTATTTTAATGGTTTGTTTTATGGCAGGTGGAAAAGAAGATATGAATCCTGTATTTGATTCTGATAAAAAAAATACAATATACATAAATTATACGACTGAAACAGGACGAATGGCAAATTGTATTTATCCTAATGAAGAAGATGACCCATTAGTTAATAGAGATTTTTTATCTGCTTGTATATATTGGGGGAAAAGATGTACACATCCTCAAAATGTAGGAAAATGGATAGACGAATGTTTAGATAGATATAATAAAATAAAAAGATATTATAAGGAGAAAGTATGAATAAACCTTTTAAAAAATTAACAGCTATGAAAGCTATAAGGGCTAAATGTCTACAGTGTGCATGTGGACAAACCAGTGAAATAAAAGAATGTACAGTTACTACTTGTGCTTTATATTCTTTTCGTATGGGACATGCACCTAAACCTCCTGTTAATGCTTTAGATATTACAGTATTTAGAGATGGTACTGGACAGATATTCAGTATTAGAGATAAAGATGAAGACGAAGAAGAATAATATAAAAATAAAAGGAGATAAAAAATGATAGTAGATGGTACTGTAGAAATGGTAGTTACATTAAATGTATCTAGTCTTAAAACAGATGCAATATATAAAAATGAATATGGTGAAATTAAAATTGGTGACCCAGATTCATTTTTTTTAGATTGGGTTAATGATTGGGAAAATGGAATGGGAGAACTTCTTGGATGTCACGAAGAAAATACCGACCTTAAAGAAATTGAAGAAGATTGGGAAGAGGAGGAAGAGTATGATAGCTGAAAAGGAAAAAACATTAGAACCTTGTCCATTTTGCGGACAATTACCTACAACAAGAGTAGAAGTTACACAAATGGGGGGTAATAAAGACGAAATAAGTTTTTCAGTTTATTGTCCTGATTGTAGGTATGTAGCAAAAATTGTACATTTAGTTATTACTTCACCTGACATTTGTCATTTTTCTGAAGTAGAAGAAGTTATGTTAAAAGCTATTGATAAATGGAATACAAGGTCAATACAATGGGAAAGGACTAAACAATGAATACTTATACATTGGAAGGAAGTTTTGTTGCAAATATTAAAGCTAATTCTTATGACGAAGCTATGGATATTTTTGATAATAATAGTTTATCTGATATTAATATTGATGAAATATATATTAACTATGTAACTGAATATGATAAAGATGGTAATGAGATTGAGGTATATCAATAAAAGGAATTATTATGGTTAATTTATGTGATACATGTGGACAAGCAACTTGTTCTGCAAATACAAAAGATGTAGTTTTTCAGATGACGGAAATATTATTAAATGTAATAAATATAATTCTATAAATAGTTTTAGTTCTATAAATTTAGCATTATTATTTCCAAATAATCTTACAGATGCAGAACAAGAAAATATAATTAAAAATATGTCTCCTAATGATATAGATAATTTCTTTAATTGTTTAAATAAAATAATAAAAGATTATTTGTTATATAATTGGATAGAAATAAATGGAGAAAAAGAAGAATGAAGGATTATAAGATTAAAGGAAATTTTGAAACACATATTCAAGCGGAATCTATGACTGAAGCAATGAAAAAATTTTATAAAGAAACTTCAATTTTACAATACATAGGAATTATTTATGTAAAAGAATATGAAGATGGAATATATAATGAAAATTCTATCAGATTATATCACGAAATATTTAATGCTTGTAAAAAAAATATAGGACAAATAATTAAGCTAACTAAAGACGGATTAGTAGCAAAATATGATAGTTTAGACTTATCTTTCTTAGATGAAATGAGAAATGCTACCACAGAAGAACAAAAAGGTATAAACGATTATGTTGATAGCATCTCTCATAATACTGAAATTAATTTTTTTGATTATTTGGAGAAGAGATGAAAACAAAAATAATTATAAGGAGTAATATTACATGTCAAAATTAATAATCATTATCTTTTGTCATCTTTTAGGTGACTATTCTTTACAACAGGATTTTATAGCAAACACAAAAGGTTCAAATTGGTATCATCTTTTTGTCCATTGTGCTTTATATTGTGTTCCATTTGCGGTAGTCTATGATATTGACTATAGACTATTACTATTGTTTGTATCGCATTTCATAATTGATATGTTAAAAGCAAGATACGAAGCGATAGGCTATGCGTTTGACCAGTTTTTGCACTACGCTAATGCTTTTGTATTATATTTGATAATATAAGGGAGAACAATAAATATGGAAATTAGAATAACAGAAACAGTCCCAGATGATTTTGAAAAAGGATGTTGTTATGATTGTCCATTTTCTTATACAGAACATTATGAAATAGATGAGGGAGATGGATTTTATGAAATAGATGATGCAATACATTGTGTATTACATGAAGCTTATTCAGAATGTCCAATTGAAATAATAAAAGAATAACAAAGGAGTAACAAATGCTTAATAGTTGTAAAATATTTTTATCTGGTGGTATTACAGGCTTAGATACTAAAGAATGTAAAAAATGGAGAGATTGTTTACAAAGTCGATTCCATGGTGTCTTTGGTTTAAATACTAACATAATTGTAAATCAAATGCGTCATTTTAATCCAAATAAAGAAACATCTGATACACTTGAAAAAGAAGCTATGATGTATAATTTATATCATGTTAGAACAGCAGACATAATTATTGTAAATTTAGATAAATTAAATAGCATAGGTACAGCACAAGAACTTATGTTAGCTTATGAATTACATAAACCTATTATTGGTTTTATTCAAGAAGATAAAGTATCTAAAATTCATCCATGGATTCAAATGGAAGTTGGAAAACTTTTTACTTATAAATATAATAAATACTATACAGAAGCTACAGACGAAGAAACACCCGATTGTTTAGAATGGACGTTAGAGGGAATAGTAGATTATGTAAAAAATCATTATTATACCTCTTGACAAAGGGAACAAAAATGTGCTATAATAAAGGAGAGAAAAAATGAAAGTAGTATTTTATCCAGATGGTATTGAAAGTGACGTTATTGAAGTTCCAAATGATATTTCTGAAGATGAACTGTATGACATGGCTTGCGATTGGGTAGCAAATAATGTCGCAGGATTTTGGGACGTAATAGAAGAATAAAAGGAGATAAAAATGGTTGTATTAACAAATATGTATCATAAACCAGATAATTGTCGTGAATGTAGACTTAAAGATGAAAATGGAGATTGTCTATTAATAAAAGATAGTAGGTTTTTAGATACTTTTGAGATTCAATATAGTAAATGTCCTATAGAAGAACGAGATTTACCAGAAAATGAGGTAGAATAATATGGAAGAAATTACATTATATAAATGTGAAATTTGTGGTGGTTTACATGAAACTAAGATTTTATGTGAACAATGTGAAAAATCTCATTTAAGAATAAAAAAAATTATAGAAGCAAAATATGACATAAATTCTCATTCAAGTAAGTCAAAAAAATATATTTGTTACCCTAAAATTATTAAAGTTGAATTTGATGGGGGTTATATTGGAGCATACGAACTTGTAAATTAATAAATTAAATTAAGGAATAAAAAAAATGAAAAAATTAACAAGAGAAGAGGCTATAAATTTATTTCGTCAACAATGGGCAGATATGCAAAAAGAATTAGGTAATTGTCCTGCGTATGAAGATAGAGAACTTTATAAACGGCGATGGTGTAATGACCATGATTATTTTGATTGTAATAGTTGTTTTCTTTGCGAATGGGCAGTTCAGAATGATAATGCCCCATGTGATGAATGTCCTATTGATTGGGATTATATAAGTTGTGTAGGTGGGAAAATAGATTATAGAATATCTCCTATCTCAAAAATTTTAGCATTACCAGAAAGAAAAGTAAAAGATGAAATTAATTGAAATAGATAGAATTAAAAAAGTCATAAAAGATTATTGGATAGAACAAATTTCTAAAATATCAGATTTAAATTTAGATTTCAATGAATATCAAGAATACATAAACAATTATATAAAATATAATTATGAACTTATATTACTAATTAATAATTTGCCCTACTCATATTCAGAAACTGCTTCAGAAATTGTTCGATGTAAAGATTGTAAATATCTTTATAATGAAGATGAAGTTGGTTCTAAAAGGGGAGAATGTTAGCATATTAATGGATTTCGTACAGACGTAGAAGATAAGGATAACAATTTTTGTTCATGGGGAGAAAGAAAAGATGAACACTCTAATTAGTAAAGAGATGGCAATGGATAAAATTATGGAACGTGCTGATAAAGTTAAAAAGCCTAGTCTATATTGGGAGGGGTTAATGTTCTGTAAAAATATATTAAATAAATTGCCATCTATTTATCATTCAACTATTCTTGAAATGGGAAAAACTGAAAAATTAATTGATAGAAAACAAGCAATAATCACTGTAAGAAATAATCCATTTTATGTATATAAATTAAGACGATTGCCAATCATTGAAATAAATTGTAAAATAGGACAATGGATTGTTCATGAAAATGCAGATATAATTGATGGATATTATGTTCCAAAATATGAATGTTCATGTTGTCATACATGGCAAAATGATGATAGTAATTTTTGTCCTAATTGTGGAATGGATATGAGAGAAAGAGAAGGTAAAAATAATGAATACAACCCAAATAATAATTAATGCGCTTTTTATACTTGTTCTTCTTATTAATATTGGAATAAGTTTTATTTGTATTTTTTATTTAGCAGGAAAAGAAGAAGATAAAGTAGGTTGTGTATTGGTATCAGGATTATTTGGGGGATATGCAACAATTTGTACAGTTATTTTATTTTGGGTAATAATTTACACAGTTAATTGTCTTATTTTTTAATAATTAAATTAAAGGAGAAAGTAATGCTTAATGAAACATTAGAGATGGAAATAGAATATGAGAAAGATTTACAAGATGCTTACCAAAGAGGGTATAATAAAGCTTTAAAAGAATCAAAATGGATTCTTTGTAATGAACGTATGCCAGAAGAGCGTGAATGGATTGGAACAAAACAATTTGGAACAACAATTTCTGATGAAGTTTATGTAACATTTGAAACCCCTGATGGGCAACGATTCACAAAGCATATTAGTTTTCAAAACGGTAAATTAAGTCGTTCAGATGCAGAAATAATGAGAGTGTGGCATAATGGTGCAAAACCCATCGCATGGCAACCTTGTCCAGAACCATATAAAGGAGATAATAATGGATAAAGACTTAATTAGTAGGCAACAGGTAATTAAAGAAATTAAAGAATTATTTTCAATGGGCGATTGTTATTGTGATGAATATGCAATTGTTGGAATGTTAAATACTATGCCATCTGTACAATTAGGACAGTATAAAATTGGATATTCTGAATGTGCGAATGCTATATTAATGTGGATTAACAATATGCTGACAGATGAAGAATATAGACATATTATGGATAAACTGAATACACATTGGGCAGAAAGGAGAGAGGATGACAGACCTGATTAGTAGACAACAAGCTATTGATACGCTGTGTAAGTCGGAATGTGGTTGGAACAATGCGGAATGTAGGCATAAAGATGATACGGATTTTTGTGTTACATGTGATAACGTGAAGATTATAAAGTCCTTACCGTCTATACAATCAGAACAAGTCGCAATGATAGAAGAAATTCGTAAATGGATAAATTCTAAAAATAGAGGTAATGCAGATTATTTTATAGTAGATAAAATTGAGGAAATAATAAATAAATATGAATAATGTAAATAACGATTTAATAAGTAGACAGCAAGCAGTTGATGCGCTTGAAACTGTTAAAACTGTAAAAGCAGAAAATGGAGAATTGTATATTGCAAAGATAAATGCCCAAATGAAATTAGAAATTTTGTCATCCGTACAGCCAGAACAGCGGTGGATACCTGTAAGTGAAAGATTGCCAGACAAAAGAGGTTTTTATTTAGTAACAGAAAAAGAATATAGGGTAGGTGATAAAAAACATTCTGGCAAATTTGAAACAAAAGTAAGTTTTGTTGAATTTAGAGAAAAATGGAATCGGGCAAGTTTTTTTGAAATCACAGCGTGGATGCCTTTACCAGAGCCATATCAGGAAGACGGTGAGCAGGATGAATAATCAACAGGCAATAAATTTGCTGAAAGACTTGGAGAAAAATTTGGATGACTATTGCGGACTGAACGATGAAGGGAAAACTGCTTTCGGCATGGCTATAAGCGCATTGAACTGTTCGGAATTTCCGAACAACTCAGACACTATCAACAGGCAGGCGGCGATTGATGCGGTTAGAGCGTATTTATCAGATTGTTGCGTGGAAGATGGAGATTATCATGCAAATGGAATCGAATATGAACTAAACGACTTGCCATCCATACAGCCAGAACACAAGACGGGACAATGGATACCAAGTGATTCAGAATTAGAAATAAAATGTAATAAATGCGGAAAAGATTTTAGTGAATATGTAGATTCAATTGACTATATATATTTAGCAGAATATCCTAAATTCTGCCCGAACTGTGGAGCAGTAATGAAAGAAGGTGAACAAGAATGACAATTGACGAAGCAATCAATGAACTTACACAATGTTATAGTTTTAATGCTTCTGAAAAGAAAAATGAAGCTATAAGTATTGCAATCAAAGCACTGGAAGAACAGCAGAAATTTAATTCAAACGAGTTCTTTGAATGGCTTAACAATTTTGATTTAGAAGTAGATGTCGGAATCTATGGAGTGCCTGCAAAATTGAATCTGCGACATAATATCTGGTATGGAAAGAAAAAAGAATTTCGCAGTAAGTTAGGATGGCTAAGTGCTGAACTCAATGAAAAAATAGATGCGAAGATGCCATTAGGTAATTTTCTCAAAAGGATTCTTGAAAAATTACCAGAGCCATATCAGGAAGGCGGTGAGTAAAAATGAGTAGATATTATGTTGAAGGATATTTTGAAGGATATATTGAAGCAGATTCAGCAGATGAAGCTGAAGAAAATTTTGACGAGTCTGGTATTAATGACATTACTATCTTGACGGTTTATAAAGATGAAGAAGAGGATGACGAGTAGAAATGACAGATGATTTAATTAGCAGACAGGGTGCGATTGATGCGTTTACTTGTAAAGGGAGTATATTCACGTACGGAGCTAATGAATGCAAAACTATCATCAGCAGGATAATGACGTTGCCATCCGCACAATCGGAAATAATTCGGTGTAAGGATTGCAAATATTGGAAAGACAGTGATGGAGTATACAGAAGAGGATTAGATGCCGAAAGCAAGTGTCCACTCAATCTTAAAGAAGTATATGAGGGAACATTTTATTGTGGAATGGCAGAGAGGAGAGAATAATGTATAAGATTGTCCATGATAAACGTCCATATTACGATAAGCGTATTGAACCGATTATAGACCCAGAGTGAGACAAAGCAATAGAATCTAACGAAAAAGAACAATACTATTGAGTGCGTATGTTTAATGGTGGGATATGTATTAAGAAATATAAACTATTCATAGCAAAGCTAATCAAAAAACGAACTGGATTAGTAATTGAACCATGGAAAGGAGAGCAGGAATGACAGAAATTATTATAGTAGGGCTTATTTTCCTGCCAATTATAGGGAGTATTATAGGATATGTTATTGGATACCATGACGCAAAAAGAATTTATCAAAAACTTTATTAGAAGATGACAGATGAAGAAGTAGACAGATGTAAAAGATGGGTAAGAGATAAGTAAGAATGTGGAAAGTATTTTTTATATTAGCAATAATCTGGTGGACATGGCGCATAGGAGAAGATACGACAGATGCCGCAACAGTTATACATCTGATATTTCTTTTTAGTAGCCTTATGGGATTGATATTAATAGAATAAGAGAGGTAAATAAGAATGGTACAAATTGACATGGATATGCCCGTTGGTTGTTTTGGTTGTCCAATTAGGGATGGTACTTTAACGATTAGTGGAAAATATAAACATTTTTGTGGATTCACTAAGAAAGAATTGAATGATAAAACTAAACGGCATGAATCTTGTCCGTTAATTGAAGTGAAAGAAGGAGAATAGAAATGACATACACACAGCACTTAGTTAAAAATTGGAAAGTGGCTTTTCATGCTTTACATGATTTCTTTGCGCATTTCATTCATGGATTAATTCCATATATTAAAATAAAACATCATCAGCCATATCAAGAAGATAAAACAAAAGTATTAAAATGTAAAGATTGTAAAATGTGGGAAAAACGAGTAAACAGTGAATAAGATTAAGGGAGAAATAAAAATTATGAGCGTAACATTTAAGCAGAATGAAAGATATTTAGAATTAGAAATATTTAATAATTACAATAAAAAAGTAGGCGAAGCAGAAATTGAAATCAATGGTAAAATGTTATCAAGATTGTATATATATGAGCCATATCAAAACATTGGATATGGTACTGAAGTAGTTGAATCTTTGATAAAAGATTATGGAATTAATTGTTTGTGGGTTGAAGCCGATAATGAACATGCAATTCATGTATATGAGAAGTGTGGTTTTAAAAAGAAAAATGCAACTATGTATTTAATGGAAAGAGAATAATAAAGGAGAGTATAATGAAAAAAGTAATAGTATCTTTATTAAGTGTTTTTATATTAATTATGTTTATTCCATCTATAAATGTATATGCTTCAGATTATGATTACGAAGAATACGAAGATTATACTGATGGAGATACTGAACAGGTTTATACTTGGGTTCAAGAAGGTGATGCGAGATTTTGTTACATTAATAATGGTGGTTGGTCTGAAGCAGATATGCTAGTTGGTTGGCATACAATTGATGGCGAAACTTATTATTTTTATTCACAAGAAATGGTAGATGCGAGGTATGGTCAAATGGCAACAGGTGAAGTATGGATTGGAGATTGGACTTTTTATTTTGATGAAGAAGGACATTTATATGATTGGAAACAAGGATTGGAATAATAAGGAGATAAAAATATAATGGAAGATATATTAATATTTCTTTTAGAAATTTTACCCCCAATAATTTTTGTAATAGTTATGATTGTAGTTGTTGTATTCACAATTTAATAATGAAAGGATAAAAAATGGATAATATGGATATTAAAGATACAAAAGATTTTACTCAATATAAATTAGGATATACAGATGGTTTTACAGATGGATATAAAAGATATGTGAGTGATATTATAAATGATGATAGTAAAATTATAATTAATAATAGCGTATATACAATTAGAGATATAAAAAAAAGATTAACTCCGACTAAACCTATTAAAATTGTTACAGATGTAAATTATGAGTACTATTGTCCTTCCTGTAATAAATATTTTGGAACTCAAAATAAATATTCTTCTATATTTTTTCATAAATTAAAATATTGTGATTGCGGACAGGCTATAGATTGGAATATTAATGAAAAAAAGACTTGACAAATAGGGAAAAATGTGTTAATATAAATATATACGATATTAATAAATGAGGTGTAAAAAATGGGATATAGAGATTGTTATTTTGATAATGCGGCAACTACAAAGCCAGACCCAAAAGTAATTGAAGATATAATATACTCTATGGAACATGACTGGTATAATCCATCAGCGAATTATCAATTTGCAAAAAATGTAAGGGATAAAGTAGAAAAGGCTAGAGAGCAAATAGCTAATTATATTAATTGTTCTCCTGAAGAAATTTATTTTACATCGGGAGCAACTGAAGCAAATAATTGGGCTATTAATCATTTCATAAATACAAATGAATCTATAACAGATGTACTTATGAATTTATTAGACCATCCATCTATAGATGAACAACGTAAAATTTTAAAAGAAAAAAAAGAAGTTTGGGTTAATACTTTCCCAATGATGGATTATAATAGAAGCCAAATAAATTTAAAAAAATTACCTGATTATTTAACAAAAATTAAAAGTAAAAAATATTTTGGAAATATATTAGCATCTTGTTCATTAGTTAATAATGAAGTGGGGACTATTTATCCTATTAAAGAAATAAATGAAATATTAAAAACTATAATTCCTAAAAGTTATTTTCATGTTGATGCTACACAAGCATTAACTCATATTCCAATTGATGTAAAAGATTTAGGAATAGATATGTTGTCTGCTTCTTTTCATAAATTTGGTGGAGTAAAAGGTATAGGGTTTTTATACGTGAAGAAAGGTACTTCGTTATCTCCTATGATAGTTGGTGGTCATCAAGAAAATAATATGAGGGCAGGTACTGAAAATATTCATTATATTATTGCTATGGGAAATCATATTGAAAGGTTATCTAAAACAGATAATGAAAGATGGGATAAAGTAAAAGACCTTTCTGATTATTTAAGAAAACAGTTATATGCAACTTATGATGCCCATAAATGTCCTATTTATAAAAATGGAGATTTAGAAAGTTGTAGTCCTTATATCAACTCTTTTACTATTATTGGTATTGATGCAAAAAAATTAATGTCTATATTAGATTTAAAAGGAATAAAGATTGCAACAGGTTCGGCTTGTTCGTCTGGTGAGAATAAACCAAGTAGAGTATTAAAAGTTATAGGATTAACAGACGAAGAAGCAACAGGTACTATTAGAATTAGTATTAATGAAAATAATACTAAGGATGAAATTGATTTGTTATGTTATCTTTTAAAAGGAGATATAGAAGTGCTAAAAGAGTAAATAAGGAGTGTTAGTTTTATGTCTATCTATGGAGTTAAAATCTGGAATTTTGTAGCAGGTTCTATATATGAAGTTAATCATGGTGTTCGTGAAAATTATGATATGAAACCTGCTATGCTTACTAATAGTCTTTTTAAAGACTTTATGGATAAACATGGATTGAAAACTTGGAAGGGTGAATCAACCAGAGATATAATATGTATTGAATTTAAATATGGTTCACGAAGTTATGAGGACGAAAGCAAACATTTAAAAAAATTAATTGAAGAAACTAAAATAAATGATAAATTAACAGAAGAACAAAAAATAGAAAAATTAAATCGTTTAGAAGAAATAAAAAAGAAAGCTGAAGAGAATAAAGATTATTATGTAAAAAATAGTAAAGATGTGTTGCGTCATATTTTTTATAAAGATGGAGTAGATATTTTTTGGAAAACATATAATAAAAGCGGAAAGATTATTGAATCTGAAAATATTCATTATAAGATGCTTTATAGAACAGCAGGAAAAGCTAAAAGAGGTTCTTGTATGTTTATAAGGGAGGAATTATATGAAGTTGCAAAGAATTATTTATATATGGGAATACAACTTCCAGAAAAAAATGCCCCTATCGTGGAAATTGGTGCTTATTCTTCACTCATTACAAGTACGATTATTGGAAAAATTAAAATCAATCCATATAATATTCTTATATTAAAAGATGTTGATTCTTATTTTAACAGAGATGTTGTAAGTATAGAAACAAATAAGAATAAGGAATGTATTGCTGTACGCAAAGATAATTATCAATTAAAGAATACATTATTTGACGGACAAGGTTTAATAGACCATTCTATCTTTCCAGAATGGGCAGATGGATATGTATTATTAAGAGAGCATATGTGTAAGATGGCTTGTTTTGATACTAATCTTCAATTATGGTTTAAAGATTATTACGGCGATAAATATGACACAGCAGAAATTGAAGATATGTTTGGTATTAAACATAAAGTCAAAGATATTAAATTAGTAACTACAGATAATGCTATGAAATGGTTAAAATTTGGAGTATCTTATGATTATTGGTGTCAACGTGTAATTGAAGATAACGAATCAATGTTTGGAATTGTTAAAACTTCCCACCCAAGCAAATTAGGTAATGTTCAACAAATGTCATACCAAATGATTAATGCTCTTGATATTGATAAAATGGAAGGTATTATTGCTTGTTCCGCTAATTATATAAAGATGTTAAAAACAGACAATAAAGCCTTTCTTGATTATCTTAAAAAGAATAATAACTTTTCAAATGACTATGATGTATTGATAGCTTTAGTTGAACAAGACCCAGATTTTATATATAGTTCTTATTTTAAAGAAAGAAGGAAAAGAATATTATCTAATTATGTAAAAAATGTAAAAGTAGGTAAAGTAATAAATAATGCTGATAATCTTACTATAGTTGGTTCTCCTTATGCTATGCTTCTTTATACTGTAGGAGAAGATGTAGAAAAAGATGATACATTCTTACAGGAAGAAGGATGTATTCAATGTTATACTGAACGTTTTAAAGATAACGAATATTTAGCATCATTTAGGAATCCTTATAATAGTAAAGAGAATATGCTTTATTTACATAATCATTATGATGATAGATTGAATAAATATTTTAATCTTGGCAAAGTTATTATTGCTGTTAATTTGTTACATACAGATTTTCAGGATAGAGCAAATGGCTTAGTAAAATGGGTCAGTTCCGTAGTAATACGGTTCTAAAGATATTCAGTGAAAATTGGAAAGCTAAGTAATATATAATAATTATGTTTAATAACTGTTATGAAATTTAAAGTAGATGGAATTGAAATAGTAGATGGAATTGAATATAAGATTGTAACAATTAGAAATAGAACTAAATTAATTGCCTATGATGGGAAGGCTTTGAATTATTATAAAAGAAATCAAAAAGCAACAATTCATAATAATGCGGACGGGTATCCTTGTTTCGGAGGAAATATTCCAGTTCACTTATATGTAGCTTGCGGATGGGTTGACGGATATTTTGAAGGGGCTGAAGTAAATCATAAAGATTTTAATAGGCAAAATTATAATGCTGATAATTTAGAATGGGTAACACATGAAGAAAATGTGGCATATAGTTTAAAAAACAATTATCAAAATATTTGCCTAAGTAAACAGGGAATTAATAATGGACGTTCTATTTTTACGGAAAAAGATATTTTTAATATAAGAAAATTATATAACGATGGTTATTCTATTGTTGATATTGTTAAATTTTATCATCCAGAATTACTTACTGTTAAACAATATAAAAGTATTCATAGTACATTTTCTAATATAGTTCATAACAAAACATGGAAAAATTTGCTTTAATTATATATTATATGCCAATCAATTACGAAGCTTGTTGAACTCTATATAAAGTAGACAAGAACGTTTAGAGACTAGTATTTGAGGATTAGAGACCAATAATAATACCACGAGCGCTGAATACCCTACTATTATTTTATAAATTAAAGAATAACAAGGGGTAAAGAGATAGTCCGATACTCTTATGAAAATAAGAGATGCTTTAGATAAAAAGCTAAAGATATAACAAATGCAGACCAAGATTCTGATATGGTTTATACAACCAATCAATCAGATATAGTCAATTGTGCTAAACAATATTATAAAGATTACTCTACTATAGTTAATAATATTCCAAAAGAAAAAAATATTTATAGTAATACTCCATATGATTTTGCTAGGGTGGATAATAATTTAGCATCAAGTCAAATAGCTATAGGTGGTTCATCTAATTTGGCTCAAATATGCTTATCATATACTTATAATTTTGATGACCAGAAATATAAGGATTATGTTTGTATTTTAAGTACATTGGCTTAACAAAATGGGTCTTTAAAATAGAGATATTTTAATTTACTTTCGGTGAATTTCTGAAAAGCTAAGTAATTATATCTATCGAAAAGAGGTGGATATAATGGAAGATACATATTCAGTATATGTTCATATATTCCCAAATTCTAAAACTTATGTTGGTTTAACAAAACAGAATGTTGAAGATAGATGGAATAAAGGAGAAGGATATAAAACTCAACCTGTGTATGAAGCAATCATGAGGTTTGGTTGGGATAATATAGAACATATAGTAATTAAAGATAATTTAACAAAAGAAGAAGCACAAGAATTAGAAAAAAGCACTATTAAAGAATTCGATTCTATTAATTATGGATATAATGTTTCCGAAGGAGGAGGAGCGGGAGGTCTTCCTTGGTGTAATTTTGAATATAATGGACAATTATATACATCTGACCAATTAGCAGATTTAAGTCCAATTGAAAATATGACAGGACATGATATTACAAATAGAATTAATACTCATAATTGGAGTATAAAAGATGCTTTAAATAAGCCCAAACAAGAAAAAAATATATTATATGAATATAATGGTTCTATGTATACTTTAGGAGAATTATTTCTTATACGAGAAAATAAAGAAATAACTTATAGACAATTATGTACTAGAATATGCAAGTATAAGTGGGACATTAAACGTGCTTTAACGCAGTCTAATAACATAAAATGTCAACCTAAAGGAGTCGGTGAACAAAAATATGAATATAAAGGGCAAAAATATAATTCTTATGAACTTTGTCAAATTAGTTCAATTCAAGATTTAACCCCTTTTGATATTACAAATAGAATTAATCATCATGGTTGGACAGTTGAACAAGCAATTACACAGCCCAAAAAAAAGCAGAATATAAAATTTGAATATAAAAATAAATTTTATACCTCTCATGAAATTGCTGAGTTGTGTATAGATTCAAATATGACTTATCATGATGTAACTGATAGAATTAGAAATGGATGGAGTGTTGAAGAAGTAATTAATATTCCAAAAGGAGTTACAAGAAAACAATATTATAAAACTCATTAAATTATTTTTAAGATATAATTATATGCTAATCAGAAGCCAAGCTTGTGAATCCTGTAACAGTAGCAAGAAGGTTCAGAGACTAGAGATATGAATAAGGAAATAATAATTATCTCCACGAGTGCCGAATACTACTAATTATAGATTAGTATGAGTGGATTTGTACACCACAAACCTAACGTTAAACGAGGGTAAAGATATAGTCCGATACTTTTATGAAAATAAAAGAAGCCTTGGATAAAGAGCCAAGGATATAACAAATGCAATGCGCCATAGATAATGCGAAAAGAACATTTGATATTGACTTAAATAATGAAATAAATCGTATAAAAGCTGATATGAATATACCAGAAAATGGGTATCCTATTTTTTGGAAAACAATAAAGGAATTTAATGATAATCGTTATATAAAGCGTAGTAAGACAAATGTTAAAAAGAAAAAAGCTTTTTATAATCCAGAATTAACTTGTCCAATGAATTATTTATACGAAAATGATATTAATGTTTCTACTCCAAATACTCCTACTTATTCTATGGATAATTTTTTTGTTAGTTATCCATTAGATATATCTAGAAAGAAATGCAAAGCTGTAGAAGAATTAATTGAAAAATATTCTTGGGATTTAAAATTTAATCACACTATTCCAAATGATGATTCTGACAATGAGGGGGTATTATTGTTAAGAGATGATTTTGATAAAATGATTGAAGACATACGACAAGTAAATATTTCTGGAAATTATTTAGGATTAATGTCTTGGTTAATTAATAGAGCATTCATTATTACGTCTGATGCTAAAAGACATAAAAAACAAACTATTTCAAAATTAAATAAAAATAAAATGATATTATTAAAAACTTTATATAATGTAAATTCAAAACAATTTTTAAAATGTTTTTCTAACAATATTAATCAACATTAAATAAATAGGAACGCTTGGCTTTTTTTACCCTTAAAAAATCTAATAAAAATAAGTATTTTTTAAGGGTGCAAATTGTCCTTGTATGATAAGGAAAAAAAGATATAAAAAATAATAAAAAATAAATTAAATTATAGGAGAATAAAAATGAATAATTATAGATTAGACAAGAATACAACTGCACATTACAATTCTTTCGAAGAAGTGGCTAAAGATTTTGGTTGTAAACCTGTCTCTAAAAAAACAAAAAATAAAGATAAATTAATTAGTCAACAAGAAAAATTTTGTAAAAGACATAAGTGTAAAGCCTGTGGTGCTATGATGGATTTTATTCCTAATACTAATATCATGACTTGTACAAATCCTGAATGTAAAGGTATTAAAATTACTACTACAGATAAAGATGGGAATGAACGAGTTAGTTATATTACTTCTTATAATGTATTAGATGATAAAAGTTCTGAAATTGCAAACAATATTTTCGGTTGATAATTATTTATAAATATAAATAAATAAAAAATAAAATGGATAAAAAGGAGATTAAAAAAATGAATAGTGCGAATTTAATTAAGGTTATTGCTTTTAGAACTGGTTTTTCACAGAAAGATATTAAAACTGTGATGGATAATGTTAAAGATGTAGTATATGATACTCTTGCTGATGGTGAAGAAGTTAAACTTTTTGATGGTTTAAGTTTAACTACTGCTACTAGAGAAGCTAGGACATGTAGAAATCCCCAGAACGGAGAAGCTATAGAGGTTCCTAGTAAGAGGGTAGTTAAATGCAAAGTTGGTAAACATCTTAAAGACGCTGTTAACGAATAATATAGATTTTCTCTCAAACGAATTATTAATTATTTTTATGCTATAGTAGTTACTGTTGTATGTTTCATCTCACCTCCTCCTTATTTGATTTGGTTTTAATTCGGTTGTCATTGTGCTTTGTGGTAATATAATGTGGTAATATAATGTGTTAATATAATATAATTAATAAACGTCATTTAATTAATAATTCGTTGTTTATTTGTTTAAAGACCTTGTTGAAATATACAAGGTCTTTTTTTATAACGCAGGTTAGAGAAGTCCGGCATCTCATTAGGCTCATAACCTAAAGACCGTGGGTTCAAATCCCACACCTGCTACTTCCTTTCTGTGCTGAATGTTTAAGGCTAATAAGACACTAAGAACAAAGTGTTTTATTAGCCTTTTTTTGGTTCTATAGTTTATTTCGGCTAAAACACTAGCCTGTCACGCTAGAGAGATGGGTTCAAAACCCATTAGAATCGTTAGTTTATAAAAACTAAATTTATAATTAATTAGAAAAGGAATAAGATAATGATTAAAATTAGTAAAGAAGAAAGTAAATATTTACAAAAGCAAGGTTTTAGATTTGGTTCTACTTTGCATAAAACAGTACATGGATATAATTATTATATGAGTGAATATGCTGATGCTATGAATTGTTTGGAAAATTATAGAAATAGAAATTTAATACAGTCATTTACTAATCCTAATGACCAATCTATTTATGCTAAAAAATAAAATAATAGAAAGTGACTTAATTTTTATGGAAAAAAATTTTTATAAAGGCTATAAAATTCTTAAAGGTAATACAGAATATATTAATCAAATGATGGCAGATGAAAATTATATAAAATCATTTGTTATTAATGAATATATTCTTATCCAAAATATAGATGATAATTCTGAAAGAGAAATGCGATTTGACGGGGAAAAATTTGTTAAATTAAGACTTCCTCCTAGTGATTATATCAAAGGTAAAAATGCTTTACAACGTTGTGGTTTAGATTTATTAAATAATAAAAATATTACTGCCTGTGCAATTTTAGGCGGTTATGGTTCTGGTAAAAGCTATATCTCTATGAAGATGGGATTATACGGAATTAAAGAAAAAGATTGGTATTCTAGAATGGTTCTTATTAGAGAAGCACTTGGTTCTGGTAAAGAAGTTGGATTTTTAAAAGGGGATTTAGAAGATAAGACTAATTTACTTTTTCTTCCTTTGGCTCAACAATTAGACGGTGGAGAAATAGAAGTAGATGTTTTAAAACGTCAAGGTGTTTTAGAATCAAATATTTTTTATTATTTAAAAGGAACAACATATAACAATGCAGTTATGATAGTTGATGAAGCAGAAGATTTAACAGAAGACCAAATTAAATTAGCGGGTACTAGAATAGGAGAAAGTGGTCGGATTGTTTTTTCTGGAGATTATAAACAGGATGAATTTAAAAGGCATGAGAATAATCCTTTAGTAAAAATGTGTAATGAACTAAAAGGAAATCCTTTATTTGGATGTATCTATTTAGGAGAGGATGTTCGTAGTACAACTAGTAAAATGTTTGCTAATTTATTCGAATAAAAATAAAAAGGATTAAAAAGGAGTAATATATATGGAACAAATTAATTTTACAATTCCGAAAGAAATAATTTCATTGTTACAAAATAATAATGAAACTGTTTTACCAAGTCCAGACGAGGTTTTATATTGGAATAATTATAAAAATAGGACTTTTTATATAGATTATGAAATTGAAGATGATTATGAATTATTAGAACTTAGTAAATTAATTATTCAATTTAATATGGATGAAATTAATATTCCAGAAGAATCATTAAAGCCTATTTATTTATTTATTCATAGCTATGGTGGCGATTTAGAGCAAACAAATTTCTTTTGTGATTTAGTTGAATCTAGTCGTATTCCTATTTATACAATAGCTATGGGAGCGTCTATGTCAGCAGGTTTTCTTATATTTTTAAGTGGTAAACGTAGATTTGTATTTAATCATTCACAACTTTTGGTTCATAGTGGTAGTGGGGTTCTTCAAGGAACAGCAGAACAAATTGAAGAAGCTAAAAAAAATTATCAACGTCAAATAGACGGTATGAAAGATTTTATTTTAAAACATACTACTATTGATGTTAAAACTTTTAATAAGAATAGAAGGAAAGATTGGTATTTAACCACTGATGAAATTGTTAAATATAATGTTGGTGAAGTAATCAATTCTTTTACTGATTTCTATAAACCTGATACAGTTATTGTAAAAGAAGAAAAGGAGTAGTCAGATTTATGACAGATATAAAAAGATTACCTAATGAATCTGATGAATCTTTAATTTATCGTGTATGTTCTTTAAAAGATAAATTTGGTACTTGGACAGAAGTAAGAGATATTTTAAATGATTTATTAGATAAAAATTATTCTGAATCTAAATATAGAAAATGGTATAAAGCTTATCAAGCAGGTTATGAGGAAGGATTAAAAAATGGTAATACTTCTGAATATTCAGATTTAGATAGTAAACTTAATGCTCTAAGAAACGAACGGAAAAAAATACAAGCGTTAAATATTGAAAGAAATAGATATGAAAGAGAAGAAGCAAGACGGGAATTATTTTATGAACAAATTGCAGAAAATATAATGTCTTTACCATTAGTATCTTTCGGTCAAATTTCAGATGAAGAAAATGTAGACCATCATAATTTTGGGAAAGAATATGTTTTATGTTTAGCGGATATTCATGCAGGTGCTAAATTTAAAGAAGGTTATGATGAATATTCTATGGAAATAGTTCAAGAAAGATTTTTAAGTCTTTTAAATGAAATGTCTTATTTTATAAAAGACAAAGAAATTAGTCATCTTCATGTATTAGAATTAGGAGATACTGTACAAGGGTTAATTCATTTGAATGATTTAAAAATTATTGATTCTTCTATGGTTAGGGCAATTGTAGAAATAAGTAGACTAATTGCAGAATTTTTAAATCAATTATCCTCTATTACTAAAATAACTTACTATCATTGTGGTAGAGCGAATCATAGCCAAATTCGGGCTTTTAATGCTAAAGCAAATGAATTAGCTGAAGAAGATGTAGAATATATTATTGGTCATTATATTAAAGACTTACTATCTAATAATAATAGGATAAAAGTAGTTTTACCAAGTGAAAATCAAACGTATGTTAAATTAGATGTAGGTTCTCATGATATATATGCTATACACGGTCATCAATTAAAGAATGTTGATAAAGCTATTGATGATATGAGTAATTATATAGATACTAATATAGATTATTTAATTGTTGGACATGAACATTGCTCTAAAGAAATCACGGTCAATGCTTCTGTAACTTTTGATAAAGAAATTTTAGTATGTCCTTCTTTCATTGGGGCTGACCCTTATAGTCATTCTATTTTAAAAAGAACACATGGGGCAGTTAAAATATTTGGTTTTAATGAAATTTATGGACATGATGAAACTTATAAAATTATAATAGATTAAAATAATAGGGGAAATTATTTTCCCCTATTTTAATTATGCTCTTGTCAGCTAATGGTAGGCTCACTGATTTGTAATCAGTAAATTTCAGTTCAAATCTGAGCGGGAGCTTTTAATAATGGATAAAAAGGAAGGTGATATAATATGGCATTTTTAATGGATGCTTTAACTGAAGAAGAAGTTAAAAAAGCAAGTGTGGCTGAAGTTAGAAAGTCATATGTTAAGCTTGCTGATTATTATAATAAATTAAAGGATATAGTTTTTCCATATTGTCATAGATGTAATACTTTTAAATCTAAAACAGCTTTTTATCATCATAATGAATATGCTTCTGGCTATTTTCCTATTTGTAAAGATTGTCTTTTACAAATGGTAGAGCAAAGAGATGATAAAAGGGATAAACCAAATGAAACAAAAGAATCTGTCCAAATGGTATTACATATGATGAATAAACCTTATTATAATTCTTTATATGAAGATTGTGTTAAAGGTACAATAGATAATACTGGAGAACGAACCAAAAATTCAGCCTTTAAGGTTTATTTAGTTCAAATATCTAGTCTTCCTCAGTATAAAGGGGACACTTGGAAAAATTCAGATTTTGGATATACTAAAGTAACTGAAGATGGAGAAGACGAAGAAGAAAATAAAAAAGAATTAATTAAAAAAGGTAGAAAAAGATTTGGGGCTTATCCACAAGAAGATTTAGTATTTTTAGAAAGAGAATATGAAGATTGGGTAAGTCGTTATCCTTGTGATACAAAAAGTCAAGAAATACTGTTTCAAGGTATTTGCAGTAAACAATTAGAAATAGATAAAGCGCAAAAACGTGAAGCAGATACTTCTAAATTATATAAAGATTTACAAGATATGATGGGGTCATTAAATATTAAACCTAGTCAATCTGATGGAGATGGATTAACTGATACATTGACTTTTGGACAATTAATAGCTAAATGGGAAGAGGGCAAACCTATTCCAGAACCTGAAGAAGAATTTAAAGATGTTGATAAAATTGGGCTTTATATTGATGTATTCTTTAAAGGACATTTAGCTAAAATGATGGAAATTAAAAATGGATTTTCTGCTTTATATGATAAATTTATTGGGAAATATACTGTAAATAAACCAGAATATAATGGAGAAGATTCCACTTCTGAAAGTCTATTTAATAAAATTTTTGGTAATACTGAATTATGATTGAAGAAAGAAAAAAATCAATTCAGGAATTAGAAGCAGATAAAGCCCAAAAAATAATGGAGACCGTAGCTTGGAGAGCAGGTTTTTATAGAGCAAATCCGCATAGATTTGTTGAAGAAGTTTTAGAAATACATTTAAAATTATTTCAAAAAATCCTTCTATATGTTATGATGCACTATAATTATATAATGTATCTTGCCGCAAGGGGTCAATATTAATTGCATATTATTTATTTAAAGGAGATTTGTCGGATAATTACCGACCACTCCTTTTTTATTTTTTTATAAATAAGAAAGGAGTATTTAAAACATGAAAAAAATTTTTAACGAAGAACAAATAGAATTTATAAAACAACATTATAAGGATATGTCATATAAAGAAATTGCAGATTATTTAGGATTTACTGAAAGACAAATTCGTGGTAAAATAAATGGGCTTGGATTATCTAAATTAAGAAAAATTAAATCTGATTATTTTTCTACAATTGATACTCCATTAAAAGCATATTTTTTAGGATTTATTTTTGCCGATGGTTATTTGGTTTATAATCCGAATACAAGAACATATGAATTAGGAATAGAACTACAGGAAGATGATAAATATATTTTAGATTTATTAAATTTAGAATTAGGTAATTTAAATAATATTTATTATACTCCTACAAAGAAAGTGACAATTGAAGGAATTGAAGCTAATCGAAAGCCCACATATCGTTTAAGAATTTATTCTAAACAAATTGTAGAAGACTTGATGCAAAAAGGAATTGTTCCTAACAAAACCCATCATATTTCTTTTCCTAAAATTCAAGAAGAATATTTCTTTGATTTTTTGAGAGGTTATATTGATGGAGATGGATGCTATTATATAGATAAATATAATTGTGTAAGTATACATATAACTTCTGCGTTTGATGGCATTTTATATTATTTGCAAAATAGACTTTTAGACTATGATATACAATCTTCTGTATATAAAGAAAAAGAACGTAAATATAGATTATATATTTATAGAAAAGATGATGTAAATAAATTAGTACATTTATTATATTATGATAATGTTGTTTGTTTAAAACGTAAATTTGATAAAATAAATAATATTCTTTTAGGCTCTCCTGCATAGAAATGTGCAGGTAATAAAGAACGGAAAATCGGTAAAGGCTAAGTATTAAAAATATATGCTAATACCGAGGTAAAGCACAAATAACGAAAAGGTTGTGGCTCACCGTAACGCATAGGATTGAATAAATATAATATCCCACGAGTCCGTTCTACCTTAACGTAAAGTCGAAGGTAAAAATGTATGCTAGACTGAATTGGAAATGACCAATTGATGAAAATGAGGGAAACCTCCAGAGTATAGGATAAAAAACCTATAGTTAATAACATTCGCAAGGGAAAACTTGGCTTACAGCCCTCTTTTGCTGTGTCAGAGCAATTTTATATCCAGAAACCATGATTGTAATTAGTAGTGGTACAATTAAACAAGCTAACGAAGTCCTATTAAAAATAGAAAATATTTTTATGAAACAATCTTCTATTTTACGACAAGAAATATTAGTTTGTAAAATAGGATTAAATGATGCCATAGTAGTTTTTAGAAATAATTCTATAATTACAACGAGAGTTTCAAATGACAATGCTCGTTCTGCCAGAGCAAATATATTAATTGTTGATGAAGCTAGGTTAGTAGATAAAAATACTTTAAATACAGTATTAAGAAAATTCTTAACTTCTCCAAGACACCCTCACTATTTAGATAAACCTGAATATGCACATCTTCAAGAAAGAAATAAAGAAATATATATGTCTTCTGCTTATTTTAAAAGTTCAGAATTATATGAAAAAGCGAAAACATATACTGTAAACTTTTTCGATGATACTAAAAAATATTTTATATGTGGATTACCTTATCAAATTTCTATAAAAGAAGGTTTATTAATGCGTTCACAAGTTGAGGATGAACGTTCAGAAGCTGATTATAATGAAATTTTAGACCAAATGGAAATGGAATGTTTATGGTTTGGCGATACTGACGGTGGTTTATTTAAATTTAATGATTTAAATCAAATTAGAAGATTGAAAAAGAGTTTATACCCTTTAAAATTTTATAATGAAAGTATTCCTGTGCCTAAAGTTTCTTTCCAAAATAAACGAATATTATCAGTAGATATAGCTTTAATGGCATCTAGTAGAAGTAAAAAAAATGATGCTACAGCTATTTATATAAATGATGCTTTACGTGCAACAGATGTAACTTATCAGGCTAATTTTGTTTTTGGTGAAACCTTTGAGGGTAAAACTACAGATGAAATTGGTTTAATAGTAATGAGATATTTCTATGAATATCACTGTACAGATTTGGTACTTGATACTAATGGTAACGGTCTAGGTGTGTACGATTTTATTATTAAAGACCAATATGACCCAGAAACAGGAAAAGTATATAAAGCTTTAACAGCTAAAAATAATCAAGATATGGCTGAAAGATGTAAAGTTAAAGACGCTAATAAAGTAGTATGGACAGTAAAAGCCACAACAGCTTTTAATAATGAAATAGCTATTTTACTGCGTAATGGTATTAAAAATGGTAGAATTAATTTCTTGGTTCAAGAAATAGGAATTGATGATATAATTGCTAAAGATTATAAACCTTATAAAAGATTACTTCCTAAACAGCAAGATGAAATGAAAATATCTTATGCTGAAACTACAATGGCTGTTTATGAATTAATAAAATTAAAACATTTTGTTAAAAATGGTCAGATTACTGTAGTAGAACCTAGTGGATTTAGAAAGGATAGATATTCTTCTATAGCTTATAATTTTTGGTGTATGCGTCAATTAGAATTAGAATTAAAGCCTAAGAATAATAATGTAGATTCTTTATTGAATAGATTAACTATTCGTAGAGGTACATATGGTGAAAAAGTAATTTAAAAGGAGGTGCTGTTTTGGCACGACAAATGAAAAGAACAAAAGGTGCTTCAGTAAATAACACAGCATCTTCTGAAGTCAATAATAAAAGAATGACAGCATCTGAAGCTAGAGAATTTTTTAATCAACATTCAGATGATTTAATGAAAATTAATTTTGAAAAAGCTGAACAAGGATTAAAATTACTGACAGATTTACAAAAAACCACTACTAAAACGACCAATGCTTTTACGAAAGAAAACGTCATTAGTTTTTTAAAAAATATTGGAAGTAATGAAAGTAGATTAAGAAATTTGTCATGGTATCTTTTATATCGTTCTCAGCTTTATAGAAGATTAATTATTTATAATGCGTCTATGTTTAATTTAGATGCAAGGTCTGTAATTCCTAATTATTCTTTAATAGAAGAAAATAATTCTGAAGATATATTAAAATCTTATTATGAAACTTTAGTAACTTTAGAAAATATGGAATTACGAAGAGAAATGTTAAAAGTTTATTTAACCTGTTTCATTCAAGATGTATTTTATGGAGTGCATTTTTATGATGATACAGGTTTTTTTATCATGCCTTTACCTGCTGATTATTGCCAGATTAAAGGTAGATATATGCGAGGAACTTATTGTTTTGCTATGCGAATGGACTATTTTACAGGAACTAATCAATATATGCTTGAACTATTAGGAGAGCCTTTTGAATCTATGTATAGGGAATATCAAAAGGACACTATGAATGGTAGATGGCAAATAGTTCCTGAAGAATATTCTTGTTGTTTAAAATATAGTGCGGAAGATTGGCAACTTCATATCTTACCTTTTATGGGGTTATTACCTGATTTAATTCAATTAGAAGATGTAAAAGATATTCAAGCTGTAGCAGATGCACAAGCTATATATAAATTAATTTGGTTAGAATTAGAAACTATTAGTAATTCTAAAAGTATTGACGATTGGAAAGTAGACCCTGAATTAGTAATTAAATATTTTAATAGAATGTTAAATGAAGCTTTACCTGATTATACTTCTGCCGCTATAGTGCCGGGAAAATTACAGACTATTAATTTTGATGATAATGATACTAATGATGTAAACAGGGTATCTAATGCTACAAAAAATATTCTTAATTCTGGTGGTGGAGGTCAAGTCCTTAATTCTACAGAATTAACTGGTACAACAGAAATTCTTACAGCTTTAAAAGTAGATACAGAATTTGCTATTGCATCACTTTTACCCCAAACACAAGCGTATATAAATACTTTTATGAATTATCATGTTTCTAATCCTTCTAAAGTTAAATTCTTTCATGTATCTATTTATACCCAAGATGATTTGAAAGAATCTTTGTTACAAGCGGCACAGTATTCATTACCTACAAAATTAGCATATAATACTTTAAATGGTTTTAGTGAATTAGATACTTTAGCTTTGAATTATCTTGAAAATGATGTATTAGGTTTACAAGATAAATTTATATACCCTTTAAATTCTAGTTTTACTTCAAACTCTGATAATGTAAGTAATGGTAACACAGACCCTGTGACAGGTGGTAGACCATTATCTGGTAATACTGATTTAACGGATGATGGTGAAGCTAGTAGAACAAAAAGAGAAACATCGAAAGGATAAATAAATGGATAAAAAAACTACTTTTATTAAAACTACAGATGAAGAAACTAAAGAGAAATTAATTAAAGAAGGATTTACATTAGTTTCTAGTGATTCAAGTGGTTGGACTTTTTTAAATGACGCTAAAATTGTTTTTGAAGATAAACAAATTAGAGTTATACATACAAATACTTTAAATCTCTAAGGGCTGATGGCTCTTATTTTTTATATATAATTTTAAAGGAAAGGAGGTATTAGCACTTTGAAGAGATGGTTAACATTAGATAATTTATATAATTTTTATGTAAAACAGAATAAGTCTGTTAAATTTAATGCTCAAGAAGCAGGTGGGTGTTTAGTTGTTCAAATTCCTGCTAAAATTGAAATGTTCGAAAAAGACGAGCGGTCTAGTCTCGTTCCCGTACATTTAAAAGCTTGTCATACAGGACGAAACCGTAATGGCAGTAACATCAAAGAATCTGTTATGAAATCTAAATTAACGACTTTTCATAATAAACCTATTTTAGCTTTTATTCGTAAAGTAAATGGTGAAGAAGAATTTGGTGGTCATGAAATGCACGAAGAAAATGATGAATTGATTTATGACGAAATTCCTGTAGGGACTATTCCAGAATCTTGTAATTGCCATTTAGAGTATGACGAAGAAAAAGATAAAACTTATGTTCATGTTGATGGATATTTATATGGACAATATAATCATGCTCCACAAATTCTAGAACGTAAAGGCGGAGAATCAAAAACAAGCATAGAATTAAATGTATTTGAATTATCTTATGATGCTAAAGATAAAGTATTAAATTTAGATGATTTTGAATGTGCAGGTATTACCATTCTTGGAGTTGATGATGATGGGAATGAAATTGGTGAAGGTATGGAAGGTGCAAATATTACTTTAGCTGATTTTAGCGCAGAAAATAATAGTTTTATTAATTCTGAATTATTAGAAGAAGTGAGAAAACTTAATGCAACACTTTCTTCTATTAATATAAATTCATCTTTAAAGGAAGGAGGGAAATCTGAAATGAAATTTGAAGAAATTCTTGCAAAATTCGGTAAAACTTTTGATGATATTGATTTTGATTATGAAGATATGTCAGAAGAAGAATTTGAATTAAAACTTAATGAATTGTTTGGCGAAGTTGAAGAAACTCCTTCTGAAGATGAAAAGGATAGTGAAAATTTCGAAGAATCTGAAGAAGAGTTAGAAGAAAAAGAAGAAGCTGTAGATTTTGAAGAAGAAGTTGATGAAATAGATGGAGCAAAAGAAGAGACCGAAGAAAATTTTGAAGCAAAAGATGAAGCGTCTGATAATGTTTATGCCACTAATTATTCTATTAATTATTCTGATGGTTCTGTTAAAACTTTTGCTGTTTCTTTAAATGATACTATTCAAGCACTTTCAACTTTAGTTAATGATACTTATGCTGAATCAGATAACGCATGGTATTCTGTTGTAGTTTATGATTCATATGTTGTTATGGTCGATTATTGGAATGAGAAATATTATAAACAGACTTATAAAAAGAGAAAAGATGTTTATTCTTTAACAGGAGATAGAGTTAGTGTTTATCCTACATTTTGTACGCAAGAAGAATTAGATAGTCTTGATACAATGCGGTCTAATTATTCTCTTATGGAATCTAAACTTCAAGAATATCAAAATGAAGAAAATGAAAAACAAATTAAGGAAGTTTTTAACTCTATAGATTATGCTTCAATTCAAGACAATCCAGAATATCTTACTTATTCTCAGAAAGTTTTAAAGGATTGTTCTAATTATACACTTCAAGAAGTTATTGATGAATGTGATAAGATTCTTAATGCAGTTACCAAAGTTAAAAATAGAGAGATTTTTGCTGAATCTCATAAAGAAGATAACAAAGATAATAAAGTTATTATTCCAATGTTCGAATCTAAAATTAAGAGTAATAAGAAATCCAGATATGGAAATCTGTTTAGTAAAAAATAAAAAAAATATATAAATTAATATTACGAAAGGAGATAAATCATGGCTATAAGATATAGTATTGATACACATAATGTAGCCTTTCCTTCTAAAGTTAGAAGCGGTATGTGTGGTCATACCCTGAACTGCTACATTACTGAAGATACCGACAATGGCGAACTTGTTGGTGTTACAAATTGGCATGGTTATGATGAGTATAATGTAACAACTGCTCCTAGTGATTTTGCAGGTGTTATTCGTGGTAAAGCCGCAAATGGACATTGGTATATTGAAGTTACCAATGCAGGTTCTACTCCTACAGTTTTTATTCATCAGCCTGTTATTATTGCTGAAGATTTTACACGTAGTTTCACAAGAGAGAGCAATTTCTTCAATGCCGCTGAAACCGTAGTTAAAGGTTATGTTCTGTCTGTTCTTGACATTATTGAAGAATCAGAAGTAATTTTTACTGGTACTCCCGCAGTAGATAAAACTGTTACTTGGGATTCTAGCGCGAAGAAATTTGTGGTTGGAAACTAATCATCATTAAAGAAAGGAGGATAAAATAATGCCTAGAACTATGAATTTTTCTACTCAACATCTCTCTAATGTTTTCTCTAATGATGGTACAGAAAATACATATGATTATGATGCTGTGCGTAATTTAATGTTTGACCTTGCTAATGGGGAAGACATTTTTGATGAAGATGGTAATAAAGTTTCTAAGAGAGAAGCTAATGATAAATTAAGAAAAGTTGTTTACGCTATTCTTGAACTGCCTGAGAAATGTACTAAGAGAGACCGTAAAAGGGCTTTCAAAAAACATGGCGCAGAATTATTTGAAATAATTGAAGAAGTCGTAGATATGGTTGTTGAAACTGGATTCCATGATAATGAATTTTTCAACGACTATGTAGAATATAGAAATATCGCCGCAGGTGATGATGTAGAGTTCTGGACAGATGAAAAGATTGTTCTGTCTATTGCTCGTGTTAGCGG
>Ga0326513_10000069_pt1 | contig 74586 bp, 77 predicted proteins | sample 2_2465_0518_D_FD_203654 | JGI IMG/M metagenome (GOLD analysis project Ga0326513, IMG submission 203654) | Bovine rumen microbial communities from UC Davis, California, United States - 2_2465_0518 | ecosystem: Host-associated > Mammals > Digestive system > Stomach > Rumen | place: USA...
AGAATATATTAATCAACAACAAACTATTGCTAATGAAACTAATAATTGAGAATGGACTAATCAACAAATTGTTGACATATTTTGAACAACAGAAAATTTTGATGCTTATCAAAAAGGTGAGAACTTCTCATTCTGAGATAACTTTATTAACAATCTAAGAGCTGCTAATAAAACAAAGTTCGATATAATGAAACAAAGAGCTGCTGCATTAGTAGTCACTTCACAAAGTATAAAATGAAATAATCTACAAGAAGTATTTGACAAGTTAGCGCCAAAGGTTGACATTAATTGAACAACTGTAAGAACTCCATTATCAAAAGCTCAGATATCAGAACTTGAAGCTACATATAATGCTATAGAACCAGGAACTCCTGCAGCACAACAATATATAATGCAACAAATGATCTCTGGATTTAATGTCCAATTGAATACTATTGCTGATGTCTTATGAATCTGAGAATGAAGTGAACTTCGGGATTCAAAGAAATGAGATTTCAAAAAGACAATTAAAAGAGAAAACTGAGAACGTATCTCAGCAAGAGATTATATTATAGAAAGAATAAATGCTGAAGATAACTGATTAACTCAAGAGCAGAGAGCGTTTATTGCTAATATGCTTTTTAGAACAAGCTCATTATGAATTAACTCATATTTCACAGATAGTTGAGCTTTATCAAGATTGTGAAAAGATTTTTTCAATAGTGTACTTCCAGCTTTAGAAGATAGTAAAGCTGCAGAAAATCGATTGTCATTTATAATGACTGATCAAGTATCTAAGATTTCAAAAATGCAAAAATCTAAAGCTGATGCTTTAGAAGAAAGATGAGAAGAAACTCATAAGATTGATAATTGAAATGTTATTCAAAAAACTGCTGAAGAAATCTTAAAAGATAACTGAGATACAAGAGAAAACTGAGTATCTGGTAAAACTGAAGATGTTGAACAATTAACAGAAAATGCTAACTATGTAAAAGCTCATTTGCCAAGAATGGAAAGAAAATGAAGCTTTGTTAATATTCCATTAAACAAAGATGCTGATCTTTGAGATTTATGAGCAATGAATGAATGAATAAAGATTAATTGAATTGATATCTGGAAAGATGAAAATACTGATGCCAATATTAATAGTGATTCAGCAAAAGCAAGTTATCAAAGAATAAGATTCACATATAAAGATAAAACAACAAAAGAATATTATGCTGTTCCTCAATTAAACTATGCTATTAGAAATCAGGCTGAAGATGAACAAGCTGATGATTGGTTTAATTCATTCGTATTACTAAGTGCTGATCCAGAAGATTGAGAAAGAATAACTAAAAGATCTAGCGTTATCTTTAGATGACCAGATGAAACATTCTCTAATAGTAAGAATGTAATATTCGATGTTTTAGATAAAGATTGAAATCCTGTAAAAGGTAATAGAGTAATTAACTTTACTCATAACCCTGAATCTGGATGGAGACTTGCTACTACTATTCAATTGAATAGACTTTCAAAAGAAAATAGGAATAGTGCTTATTCTAAATGACATGTGTTTGTTAACCAAAAACATAATGAAGAAATTAATTGAAAGAAAAAGAATTATTGGAGAACTGTTGAATTGCCAAATGGTAAAGTAGTAGATTATGATACAAGAGAGATATATACAATAAGTGATATGATCATGGATGATAATGCTACTGGTATTACTATCTGATGAACAACTTATGGTATCTGAAATAAGTTATTTGAAAGAGAACATCTTCGTACTCAGAATACAACAGATGAAATAACAGAAACAACTCCAGAAGATATTCAAGAAAAAAATGAAACTCTTATTAGATGGGAATGAGGTTTCACTCCTAGAACTAAAGCATGAAAGGATGCTATTAAAAAACAAAAAGAAATAGATAAGAAAACTGAAGAAATCCATGAAAAATGAGTTGAAGAAGCATTGTCAGATACTGATGATCCAACTGTATCAGAAGAAGAAAGTATCAATAATTATAACAAGTCTATCGATCCAAGAGTTTATGAAAAGGCTAAAACAAAAATACAATTAATCGCAACAGAAAGCGATTGATTCAAAGTCTGAGATTATATTGATTTAAATCTATTGTCTCAACTTGATGGACGTATTGTAGATGATTGAAGTGCAGAAAGTGAGAATTATAAGACTCTTGTAAAGAAATGTATCATCTCTGACTTTAAAGATATCTCTGATAAAGATGCTTATGATTTAATCAATAAGTTATACTTTATTCAAAACAATTTTGATTACTTAATACAACAATGATATGATGAATATCTTGGTGTTTATTTTGCTATTGATGATCTTATCTTTGTACTAAATCAATGATTATGAGATAAGGTAAGAAAGATTATAGTAAGCGATGAACATGCATTAAAAGAATTTAATTGAAAATCTGTTGATGACTTCGTTGATAATGTAATGCCTGATTGATATTCTCCAGTTGAAATATGAATATCAGCTGACAAATATTGACATATAATATGAATAAATATTGGTAATAATGCGACTTCTTTATCTAGGAAATGAACTGTATTATTTACACACTCACATCCTAATTCATCATTCTTCTCATTGAGTGATATACAATGAGCATATAACCAATGACTAGAACAAATATGATTAATATTGCCAGGATGAGTTCATCTTGAATATGTTATCGATGACTATTTTGAAACGGTAACTCATGATAATAATGGTAATATTATTTCTCCATGGATGCATGAGTCGCTTGATTCAACTATAATGCAAGCTATGGATTTGGCTGCAAATAGTTGAGTATTCGATACTCAAAAATGGTGAGACTTCGATGCATTAGCAAAAGATTATATCTTAGCTTTTAATGATAAATGATATCTCACTGATTCAGAAAAAGACGCATTTAGAATGCAAGCAAAAGCTATCGCATATAATGTCTTCAATAAAATCTGAAAACAATTAAAACAAGAAGCTATTGATAGTTGAGATATTAATAAATATTACTTCTTTAATAAATCTTGATTTAGTAGAGAGTCTCAAGCTTTAGCTTCAACAACTGCTAATCCATTATTAGCTGATTCATTATCACAATTAACTGATAGTGAAAAACAAACTACTGAAAGATATCTTGATCAAAAATATGAAGTTATAGAATGTAGATCAGACGATGATTTCAAAAATCTTAGAAAGACTGCTAAAGCAAATGATTGAATTTATACTTTAAGATGATGAGTAAATCATTTCGGAAACCCTTGGTCTTTCGAATGAAATGTGTGAACTATAAAAGCTAACTCAGCAGAAGAAGCTGTAAATAATTATTTTGCTTGGTTAACTGGTAGGGATTTTCAAAAAGTTGAACCTAATAGAAGACAATGGATTGTTAATCAAATCCTTAGTTGAGAATTAAAATGAAAAAAAATTTATTATTATACAAAAAAAGTAACTAAAGGATGGAATTGATGAGTTTACTCTGTTGATTGAAAATACTGAAACACTGAAGAATACTCATATAAAGAAGATTATAATGAGCTATGAAATCGTGCATATAATCATGCTATGGTTTTGTGAATGCTTATTAATATGCCACAGTATATTCAACATGCTAATAGATTACATACAGTTCCAGAAGTAGAAAAGACTTTAAAATCTCCAATATTAAAAAAACTTTTTAAACAAGATTTAATTGCTTTAGGAAATTCAAATAAAATTATTTGATACCAATCATCAAAATTATTTACTCCATTACTATTCAAATATAAAGAATGGAATAAACAAAATTCAAATGTTTATGACTACAAGAATAGTGACGTTGTATTTGTAAATATTCCTCACTATACAAAAATTAATAGTAGCGTATCTGATGAAGAATATCAAAGATCTGTAAGAGATTGTATTAATGCAACATTAGCTAAGGTAAAATTAGCTATTAATGCCTGAGCTCAATTTACAACATGAATGCAAGCTTCAGCAAATGAAAAAGAATTATATCGATTATTAAAAGATAATTGATATGCTGCATACAATATGAACAATAGATATATCTTGTGGAAAAAAGTATGAACAGAAACTAATAAAGTAAATAATCCTTCACTATCTTTACAACAAGAAGTTGAAGCAATCCTAAGTAATGATGAAAAAAAGATTGTGGATCAGATTGAAGAAGAATGATTGCCAGATCCAAATACAAATAATATTGAAGAAAAGAACGCTGAAATAGTTGATGAATTCTCTCCATTATTAGAGAATGTTCAAAAGTCAACAATTGTTAGTGATATGAATGATTTGTGACTATCATTAGAATTGTTAGATAGTGAAACGATATGAACTATAATGCTTGCATACGTAAATTGAAAATGACTTGAAGATGTTATTATGTATTTAGCTTCAAAGGTAAGAAGTTCTAAATTAGATAACTATATCAAAAATATTTTATGCAGGAACTGAGTATTAAATAGCAATGTTGAATATGACTGAGATACTGTTGATATGGCAATATCAAAGCAAGCTGCTATGACATACATAAAAAAGAGACAATACTATATGGCAAATGGTAAGCCTATGAGTAATCTCTCTCCTGAAGAAATTAGAAAACTATCAAACGCTTTATTTAATTCAAAAGTTCTATCAGAATTTACAGATAGAGATTTCAAAATACAATTCGTTAAAGCTTATGTTGATCAACAATTCTTATTCAAATCAGAAAAAACATTATTGGATGATTTCATAAAATGACAAGAATATAAATTAAAACTTGCTGTTAACAATTATAAAGCACAAGCAAAGGCATGACAATTAATGGATACTTCTGAAGCTATTGCAGCTGCTATCAATGCTTCTGATTGAATATATAGTAAGCATGATCGAATAGTAGAATCATTAACTCAATACTTTATTGAAGATGTATTCAAAAGAAATTATAAAACTGCTGACGAAGATTTCATTAATAAAATAAAATCTGCAGTAGAAAAACAATTAGATGAAGATAGAGTTGTTGTGCTAGAACAACCAGTTGGTATTGATGATGCTAATAAAGGATTTGAGTTCATCACAGAAATTGCATGACTTCCAGATTCAGTAAGATTCTTAATGGCAGATAATATGTATAAGAATAATGTAATCTGAAAATGAGTATATAATTATTTGAGGAAAATAGATCCTACTGTTACTGTATTAAACGGAGATAATGATATCTGATTATTATGAGCAGTTATTGTAAAACAATTTGATGCTGCTATGTGAGATTCTATTAATACAGTAACTGCAACTCCTTGAGAAAAAATAGCATTATTCTTAGATATCTATAGATATTATGCTACATGATGACATTCATATGAATGACTTATAAATGCATTAGAGCAGAAATATCAAAATAATTCTTCTATGATTCCAGTACTTCAGGAATTAAAATTAGATATGGAATATTCTAAGAATGGAATATTCTCTCAAGATTTAATTGACGAAATCAATAAAGCTCCAGAAGCTACAGAAAATGCAGAGGATAATCCATATAATGTATTTATCAGAAAAATCGAACCAGCAGGTGCTAACATAGAAGATACAATAATAAGTGCATTAAAAAAGCAATACTATGCAAACACTTCTGCATTCAATGTTATTATGAAATACGCTCCAAGGAATATTAAGAATAATATTTCTGAATGGATGGTAAATACAAATGATAAAGAACATTGAAGCAATATTGCTTTATGAATGGTGATGTCATTTTTATCTGCTGCTAACAATAAAGAAATATTAACTAAAATCGCTATGGATTTAGCTAATCAAGAATCTACAGAATGAGTTCCTGAACAAGTAAATGCATTAGCTAGAGAAATTATTCAAGATTGGAATGATGATACAATCATGTGATTGCCTGCTATAACAGAGCAATTACACAGAGCAACGTGAATAAATAATCTTGATCTTTCAAAATGAACAGTGCTTTATGTTTGAGATAAATGATGAGAATATAAACCTGCAAGTTGGGATACATTAGATTGAAAGCAGACATTCCCTTTAAAGGCTATTGCAAGCTTAGATGACTTAAATGCTAATGTAAATATTATTGTTCCAGAATGAATAAGTGTCCCTACAAAATTTAGGCAGGATCATAATATTGTTAGAGTAAGAGCTGGAATAAAAGATTCAATGCTAGTACGAAGTCCAGAATCTAGTTATAAACACGATCTCGATGCTGTATGAAATACTATTTCATGACTATGAAAAGTATGACATGATGTATCTATACAGGAATGATTTACTTTCACAAATGATGAAATCTCAAAACTAAAACAAAAGAAGTTGACTAAAAACTTCTATTGGAGAATTTATAATGAGATTTTAGTTCCTTCATTTCCATCATGAGCTAAAGAATTATCTCAAAGAGATTTCAATGCTATGATTAATTCAGAATCAATGCAAGCTACAAAGCTTAGATTAATTCAAGCTGCCATAGCTTCTAAGAGTATGGATGATAAAATCAATGCTGCTACAATCTTAATTAATCAAGTAACGAATTGAAAATTGGCATTACAAACTGATATCGAATGAACAACTAAAAGCATTAATATGGAATGAGCTGCTCAACAGTTTGAAGAAATGATAAACAAGTTGCTCGATCCAAAAGATGAAAATTATAATATGCAAAAAAAGATGCTATGGAATTTCTTTGCTGCATATTATTCATCATTAATGTCAATGTCTCATCCAACAGAATCTCCAATTTGAAGCTGAGTTGGTATTGATGCGTTCTATGATTTGAGCGTTAACTATCAAGCTGCTATGTGATTATTAAAGCAGCTTTGGGAAGATAAATGATATCCTACTTCTAAATACGCATATCTAAGATGAGAAAATGCTTTAGAAAGAAAAGATGAGAAAATCACAGATACTATCTGAGAAGTTATGACTCAAGCAGAAATTGATAATGAGTTCTGAGAATATCTATCTGAAGCATTATGAGATTATGTTAATGACTATGATTCAACTGTAGATGCTGAGTATGAAGAAGCTCAAGATACTTGATACGATCAAATTGAACACTTCGAAGTAGAAGATGAGAACTTTGAAGATAAAGATGCTATCGTATTCGCAACATTATTTAATGATACTATCGTTGATAATCTCTATGATGTTGAAGATTATAATATCCATTATGATGAAGATGGTTCAAATAAGTTTATCTCAAAGAATCTATTATGATTAATAAGAAATGAGACATGAGAAATCGTATCTTCTGAATCAGTTCTTGATATGGAAAATGCTAGTAAAAAAGAAGATGCTGTTATAACTATTTGAGACATGCTTGCATTGCAAACAATAATATCATGTAATGAATGATCTCCAGAAGAATTGGAAACATTCTTAGACCAGATATTCCAAGTTGCAGATTGAACTCCTGATACTGCTCCAGTAAAAGCGTTGTTTGAAAAAGCAAAGAGTGAGATTATGAGAGATACAAATAATACAGCTAATGTATTAAAGAAATTAATATCAAATGATTTGCTAAAATTCGATGTAATCTCAACAACTATGACAACAACTCAGAAGTTTAACAAATCTAAAACTAAAGCATTTAAAAGAAGATTAGTTGATACTATATTCAAATATAATACTAAACCAGTATCTCAAGCACAACTTGATGAAATCAAAAAAGAATTCGCTGAGTTCTTTACTGATAAGCAATGAAACAAACTTCCAAGCATATCTGACGATCAAGTAAAAGCTGCTAATGAAATTAGAAATATGTGGAATGATAGAGAATGAGAAAATAAAAGAACTCTATATGTTCCATGACTTGCTTGAGTTTGAAAAACTACTACATTATGAGCTGCATTAAAAGCTATTCAAAAGCAAGAATGAGCTTATTGAGATGATGCTTCTAGAATAGAAGCTTGAACTCAAACTGCGATAACTGATAACTTCTCTAATGAAGATGCAAGAATCTTAGATGAATTTAAAAAGAATCCAGATAAAGATTATTATGTAAAAGTTCATAATAAATGAAAAGATATTCGGGTTAGATTTAAATGAATGGATATTATTACTCATGATCAATTAGAAGATTATACTGAAGATTGAGTAGTAAATGAATTCTGAGAATCATTATGATGAGTATGGCCTAAAGATTGAATATTGAGATTACTTGAAATCTGAGAATGAAATAAAAGATTTAGTCCTGATTGAAAATACAATAGATCAAAGACAAGATATCTTATTAAAAATATTAGCACAGTAGATGAAAACTGAAATCAAATAACAGAAGAATCTGCTAAAGCTGCTATGTGAAATAATAAGATAATTGAAGTTCGTTGACTTGGAAATAATATTCCTAGAAGGCCAGAGCAAAAATGACCTGATAAAATAGAATGAACTTCAAGATTAAAGAATATCTATATCTTAACAAAGACTCATTCAACAGTACAATCTATCAATGATGTTATGTGAGATAACTGATTAGTATGAGTTAACAGTGCTACTATGGATAGTAGGCTAACAACAAAATCGTCATCTTGATTCTGATTGTATTGATACTGAGCATCAAGTGAAATTCGTCAAGATAAAGAATTAGAGAATTGTCTTATCATTATAGATGAATCTCAGAATACTGATGATCCTACAATACAAGCTATCATTAATTGATACTCTGATAAAAACCAAATGGTATTCTTATGAGATCCTCATCAGATATCTCAAGGTTCAACTTTCGCAAGTAAAGTTGCTAGTGCCGATGAAGAAGTATTGCCATTGGATTCATTATTCAGATGAACTCCAGATATTCAATCTGTTAACAAATTAAATGCTTTATGACAGAATGATATTATTGAATCTTGATATGTTGCTATAATCCCTGAAGATTCAAATGATTTCAAAGCATACGATAATCTTGAAGATGTCTTCGATTTGAAATGAACTACAATGTATTCTGTTCAAACAAATGAAAGAGCTGAACAAGTTAATAGAGAATACTTTGAGTGGGCTACATGAAATAAAGGATGACAAGTTACTAAGATAATATCATGATGACAAACATGAGCTGATAAAGCATGATTACAAATAGCAAAAACTTTATGAATAGCTACATGATGAACGGCTCCTAAATGATGGAAAACAGAAAATTGAGCAGATGAATCATTACAAGAATTCTGATTATCAGAAAGTGAAACTGATAATTATATGGAAAGAACAAAAAAGAATGTTGATGATTCAGATTGAACAATAATTCTTGCAAAGGATATAAATTCTTCATGAACAAAAAATACTATCGATTATGCTAATTCAAAAAATAAACCTGTATTTATTATCCAACCAACAACAAGTCCTGAAGAAATTAGATCTTGGTTAGTGTTAAATGATATAAAAACATTAAATGTTGCTGGTAATAGATGAAGCAAATTTAAGACTTGAGAAATAAAAGTATATTGAAAAATCTTAAAAGATGCTTTAGATACATGAATAAAGAGTAAAGGTAGTAAACCAATTCCAACAATGGTTATTGATTCTATAATGATCAATCAAGAATGAAAACAAGTTCAAGATAAAGCAGTTATGAATAAACGTAATCATCAATGAATTAACTTATGAGATTATAATCCAGAAGTTATAGATGGAAAACAAGTTTATAAAAAAGAATCTGATGATAGCGTAGAAGTGTTCGTTCCTGTATTAAAGGATACAAAAACTGAAACTGTAAAGCCTATAATGACAATATTGAAAAAGCAATATCCTAAAAAGAAAATTCAGATTACAGCAACTGCTTTCGCAGTTACAACAAAAAAGCAATCTTGAAAAACTGTTGATAATATCATCCTTGATTGAGAAATAACAAGTCCAAAGAATGACTTCTATTGAGAATCAAATACTCGTCAGGCATATGACTCATTTACAAGATGAGATAAGAAAGTTTATTATCCTGCTGATTCTAAAAGAATATTGTTCGCTCCTATTGAACAGATAAAAGAATTAGTTGATAATAACAATCCTAATATTTCATTTACTGCTCCTTCTGAAGAAGTTGCCACAACAGAAAAAAGGATTAATATCCCAATCTTCTATGCTAATGATTGAGTCAAAGAAACAAGAGATAAACTAAATACGATTATTGAATTGCTCGGTGAAAATATGCCATTTGAAGAAGTAGAATATGTTCAATGATTAATAGATTCACTTGAATCATTATATGCTATAGAACAGTCTTATAATCTAGAACAACTTCAATTAGATCGTAAGAAATGAACAAGATGATATTGAGATAAAATGGCTGAATGAAATTGAACGTTATTAAAATGAATCCAAATAGAAATAGCTCAGTTCTTTGACAAATATAAAGGTTCAATGGAGATAGATGAAAGTAATGAAAAGGATTATGAGAGCTTAGCTTGATGGGTATATGGTAAAGAAGTTAATACTCCAAACATTCCTTCATGATCATTCTTTACTTCAGTTAATGCATCACAATCTAAATATTCATTTGAACTATTATCTAAATCTAATAAGGCTTTGAAGGATTGAAGCAGATGAATGTTCTTTAATGTCAAGAAGACTATTAATGCTAAATGAAAAGAAGTATATACTGTTGTTCCAGCTGAAGTAACTTGGAATAAAGAATATAAGCCTTGAATATTGACTAGTTGAAAAGATCAAACAAAAGGTGAGAAAAAGTTTGATACTATCAGTAAACGTCTTAATGAATATTGACAAGCATTCACTGCTTATCAACAAGCTCAATGAGAAGAGCAAACTAAAAATGCGTTATCACAATTAGTTAATATGATTAATACTGATTTAGCTGCTCATGTCCAAGAAGAAGATTTATATACTCCACGTGAAGTATCTACATATAATTGACTTGATGTAGATCCAGAATGATTAAAGAAGTTCTGAATAGATAGAATTGATGATAGTGTAATATCAGATGCAATGACTTTAGCTTATAGGCAACCTCCAGTTCGTGATGCAGACTGACATATAATACCAGATTCTGATCAATATAATCTTGCACAAACATTACTTAATAGATTTAGTTGAATAACTGATAGTGAATGAAATCCTATAACATTAAGTGATGTTGGTAAAATAATTAAAACTCGTGTTCTAAGAGGTGATGATGTAGTACCAGGATCTGAACGTACAATTAATTCATATGAAGAACTTGTTCCAAATTCATTAATGACTAACTATAATTCTATAAAAGATAGATTAGCTCAATGAGATACATCAGATTATCTTAAAGAAGACCTCATTGCATTTATAAGAAATATCAATAGTATAGATATGAGAGAATGAATGACTGTTTGACAAAATGAACAAGATAACATTTATATAAAAGATATGATGATATCTTGTGATGATGAGTTCTCATGTAAACTTTAAATCGTATAATATAAAAGCATGGCTACAAGATGTCAAGTAAATAAAAAACAAGATGAGATTAATGAATCTATATTTTGAAAAATGTCAGACATAATTAAACTTTCTGAAGCATGAAGGATCGTTGAAGACTACCAGCGTATGCAAGACGCTGGTACCTTCATGCAACGTGCTTTTAATACAGAATGAATGAGGAATTTTTTAAATAAAAACAAACGGTATAATTGAATCTTAGTAAATCTTACAAATAAATCCGCTGCTTCTAACAATCATGATTATGTAGTTAAAATGAAAGAAGCATTCTATTCTCGTATTCAAGAAGATGCTGCAACTAATTTATCATATGATAATAGATGATTACATACATATGATGATTGGAAAACTTGATTAGAATTAAAACAAAATGAAATTAATTTCGTAGATGATCTTTATAATGCATTAAATGATTACGTATGAGAATGGAATAACTGTGATAATAAAAATTTGGCTGCAGTAGTTAAGACTGCAATAAACGATGCTATCGTATCACAAGATTTATGAGATGAACGTAATCCTAATGAATGGAGTAGACTATGACAATTCATCGCATTAGCATCTCCATCATGACAATGATTAAATAATATCTTCTGATTACTTTGAATTCTTGATACCAGTACAAAAGAAGTAAAGGTAGAATATTCAGACTGAACTGCTGACAATGTGATACTTGCTGATTTGTATAGCAATGATGATGATAGAATGCAAAGAGCTGTCAGTTTATTATTTGATGTAAATACAAATGATCCAGCAAGATGAATAATCAATAATCCTGCAATATATAGACAATCAATAAAAACGCTTATGAAAGCTACTGAAGTTGATTGATTAAACAGATGATTAAAAACTTTATTAAAATTCGCAGCTATGTGAAAATTATCTTCATATACTGTTTGAGCTTTAATGTGAAGATTATCTGGATGTATGATGTGATTGACTTGTTTCTATACATGATATCTTAATATGATGTCATATAAGAAAAAGCATTCAAATAAAAAATTACATCATGCATTAAAAACAATTTGATTAGGACAAGATTACTTTGACTTCAAAGAAGAGCCTATGTCTTGGATAACTAAAAGATATCAATATCTAAAGGATGCTATGTTAGCTAAAGATCCTAGAAAATGAAATGTAAACGATCCAACTCGTAGTCAATCTATAATGGCTAAGTTCACAAGAAATCAATTATCCAATTTATCATGGATGCTAATGTGAGTAGCAAACATATTCTGAGATACAGTATTCAGATGAGGATATCAGCTAATAGCTATGGATATGGCTATGCAAAAACTTTGATGGGAAGATATTGAATCTCATTTATATACCGTTTGACCAGATGGTAAAATGGATATTAATACTGACGCTTTCTATTCATTAATGGAAGCTTATATAAAAAAGATTTGAGATGTCACCTGATTTCCACAAATAGAGTGATGAGCGCAATCTTGACTATTCTTTGATATCTCTTGAAAATCTTGATGGTCAAGAAGTCGAAGAGTCTGAATGAACGCTGCTTTAAGTATGTGGCGTTGGATGACTCAATGGTGAACAACTTATGTTAATAATACCTATAGAATATTAGCTTGATGAACAGTTAATATGATATATGATTTTAATGAAGCTACATGATGAGAAAAGAAAGCAGATAAATTTAATAAAGCTTATGATTGACCAGGATGAAACTGGCTTATCAGAAAATATACTAGACAGATTGACACAGACTGAAAAGCTATGCCTTGGGAAGCTGCACAAGAATTGGTTTCAAAAGAAGAATATGCTAGAGAAGTTAACAGACTTCTAGCATGAATTAGAAATATGTATAGACTTTGAAATCTTGCCTGTCGTGATGAAGAAACTTGAGAACTAAGTTATAGTTGTGCTATAAAGAGTCTTGCTGAAGTTGCTTATCTTCCAGCGCAAGCTGCAAGAATTGCTCATCCAATTATAAGATGAGTTATAAATACAATCTCTGACTGTGTTGAAAACTTTTCATATTTCTGAGACCGTCCTGAGCTTCAAGTTAAAAATACAGAAATAATTGCAGAATCATTAATTACTAATGTCCTAAAACCTATATTCAGATCAATGTATCCTATAAAGGAAGCAGCTCTTGCAATAGATAGATGATTTAGTGATTATAATGAAAATAATTTCCTTGAAGATTTATATCAAGTAGCTATGCAATCTACTGATGCTATGCTTTATTATACTACTGATGAATTGGCAAGCTATGTATATTCAGCTTGAGCTTATGGTCCAAAGAGCTATTTAAATCAAGATACTTCATTATTCTGATCTCCAAATAAACTTCGTGATGTCATGTGAAGGATTAATGAATTAAAATCTGTTGAAAGAGTATCTCGTGATTGAGTTATAAGATGAACATGGGAAAGATTGAAAGACTTATTTCCAACTATTAGATTGTTTGCTAACTTAGATAATATTATAAATTGAAAATATGATACTACTGAGTTTTATGCAGCAGATAAAGCAGATAAATTCTTACAAACATATAATTCTGATGAAGGTATCAGAGCATTAGAGAATTGAACATTCACTGATGAAATGAAATTCAATTATGATTATATGCAATATGTTTGGGAAAATCTAACTTCTGATTGGCAATCATATTGAGCCGAATTTAAAAATGGAGTTAGAGACAATAAGTATAATACTTCAGAAATTCAATACTTTGAAACTTTATTAAAGAATGATTTAGCTGACGCTAGAAAATATAATAATCAAGCCTCAGATTTAGAAATCTATGATATAGCTTTAAAAAAATTCTTTAAGTGAAATCCAACATATGAACAAATAAAACAAGCTATTCAATTGTATGACGATGCTTGAGAACATTGAATGTGAGTTTATACTGATTATCTTGCCTCTGCTCATTGGCTACAAGAAACTACTTGAGTAAAATGATTAGCACTTATAGCTGAATATAGAAAAAGAATGCTAATGGAGAAAGCAGGATTACAATATTCAACTTCTAATACTGCTGATCAAAAAGCTCAAATTAAATTAATTGAAAATCAAGTAGCTTGAGAATTATGACCATATCTATGGTTAGCTGATAGAAGACAGTATTCTAATCTTATGTGAAGATGGTTTGTTGAAAAACATCCTGAATATAAAGATTATGATCCATTCAAATGATTAACTGACAAAGATTGAAATTGGGATATTCATTGAGATGTAAAACAAACTTGAATATTATGAACTGCATTACGAGCTAATCAATTAGCTAGAAGTGAAATGATTACATGAAATACAAATGGATATGAATTAGCTAATGTGTTCACAGAAAAATTCTGAAGTCCATTTGATGAAAAATGAAATTTCGATGAAGTTAAAGCTGCACAGATTATTGATATGACAACTCTATTAGATCAAGCTCTTGAAGATGCAGATAAAACTCCAATGGACCGTTCATTAATTGAAGCTCCATGGCTAACTAAGAATCTTGATTTATGGAATTGGGTTTTAGATAGTGATAATCCAGCAGCAGAAAAATTCCGTAATCAAATTTGAGAACCAATTATTGATAATATCAGATGATTGCTTTATGATACTTATAATGATTTAACTTCATTGCCTGAATTACTAGACTTGCTTAATGATAAAGACGTTATAACAACTATATTATGAAAATGAAAAAGGTGATATAAATGATGAAGCAGTCTTTATTATTGAAATAATACAAGGAAAAACTATGATTATTACAGCAAGCCTGCTAATGCATTCAAGGCATGGTGAGCTTCTAATTTATCTAAGTTTGCAAACTGATATGGAACATGAAAGTCAAGATATGCCTGAAATTATTCAAGTAAAGAATTCTACTTCTTGAACCAAAGAAGCTATCGAAATAATGTCAATTCCACAAGAATCGCTCCAGACATTCCACTCAGCATCTGAGGATTCTCTAAGACTACAGTCAAGTCAAAGAATCCAGTTAGCTGATTCACAACAAACATTAAGCCTTGGGAAGAAAGATCAACCGCTAAGTTTGGAAAAGGTAAGGGAATTGTTTGATGAGAAAGATCTCGATGACCAGTATCTAGTTTCAAAGCTTAAATATATAATGGATAATGCCGTTACTGCTAATCCTAAAACTTGAGAATTAATGGAAGATTTTAAAACAAAATTAGATGCTATTAAATATATAATGAAGTTAAAATGATTTGGTTGAAAAGATGCACAATTTGTTGTGAATCTCTTCAACTCAAATCAAGGTAAGATTGGATAATTTATTTCATTTAATCTATTCAAATGCCAAGAAAAGCGAATCCAGAACAACAATCATTACAAAAGTACCTCACTAAAAAAACAAATTCAAATCAACAAATTGTTGATATTAAACTCATTCAAAAGATGAATGATAATCAAAATAGTGATGTAGCTAAATACCTTCACGGATTAGTTCCTAAGGTATTTGAATATTTTGATAATAATTTTTGGTGCTGAAAAATTGATTGATATAAAAAATATATTTGATATGCCTGAGATAGAGCATTTGCATTAGAACAGAAATGACAAGAATGGAGATCTAATATCGTAACTCCATTAACAAGGACATTTGCTGATGCTCTATATAATAGAATATTTGATTCTGAATTCGCTATTGATGTTTATGCTACTACTCCTTCATGAGCTAAAGAATATACTGTTAAAATAGATTGAGAAGAAGTAGTATGGTCTCCAAAAAAATCTGCAGAAGCATTAAATGAATGGTGCTATATTACTTCACGTATTGATGATAATATCAAACGTGCTGCAAAAGATGCTGTAAATACATGAGATTGATTTTGGAGAGTTGATATGAACGTGGCTGATGAATTACAAAACTGGTTAGATGATACTAAAGCTAATGATTGAAAAGCTTCTACTAAATGGTATGAGCTTAAAAAATGTAATGCCGTTGCTGAATATATTCCTTGGGAGGAAATCATCTATGATGCACATAGAGATTTCTATGAATCAGAATTTGTATGATGGAGAAGAATAGAATCTGAAGCTAAATTTAAAGCAAGATGGGATTGGTTAGTATCAGTCTCTGACGCTACCTTTGATTATTTAAATAAAGAATGAAACAAGAGATTGTTCTTTAATAAGGACTATTCTAAATTTAGGAATCTAAAACAGTATGAAAACTTATTAAAGAATAATTCATTCTGATTTGTAGAAACTGATATCTATGGATTAGACTTTGAAAACATAAAAGATAAATGAGAAACTTATGAACATTGGACAAATGATACTTTAACAATCTGTAGAAATTGATATGTAATATATGATGGTCCAAATCCATATTGAGGTATAATCCCTTTTGTGCATTTGTGATTATGAATTGCTGCCAATCAATGAGTCAACGATGGTATTTGTCAACTTTTATATTCTATACAAATACTCTATGACCTCGTATATAACTGATATGCAGACTACCTTAAAAGACATTTTAATCCAATGTATATGTCAACAGGCGCACAACGAATCGAATGATTCGAAACAGGATATCTTGATTGGGAGCCGTATAAAATCATTAAAAATTTGGGAGAAGGTAAGGTTGAAAGAATCGATCTCTGAGATGATGTGACGAATGGATTTTCTATGCTTCAATCGCTCTACGAAATGGCTAGCCAGATTTCGGGAGTTACTAGATATACTTGAGCATGAGCTTGATCTTGAGTCGAAAGAAGTCCGAGAGCTGCAGACTATCAAGTCCAGATTACCCTTGAAGTCCTCAAACCTATTGTATCAAGTATATCGAAAGCTTTGGACATGACATCTAAGATCCGATGTCAACTTGCAAAAACGAAGCTACCTCCAAAGTCAATTGTATCCATCATGGGTGAAAAAGGAGCAGAAACCTTCAAAAAAATCTCGCTCGAAGACCTCGAGAACGACTTCACGATTAAATACAATAACTCGTCAATAGCTGATTATACTAAGACAAAAGAGTTAAATCAAATCCAAAGCTTCATGAATTACTGACAAGTATTATGAAATGATCCAGCTAGAAACGCTTATATCTTAGATCAAGAAGCTTTGATTAAGAAAGTTGCCGAATTACTTGAAATAGACTGAGCTTTACTTAAGCCAGAAGATTTACAAAGAATTCGTGAAGAATGGTGAATTGCTACTGTTACTGCTGATACTGCTGTGCAAAATGTTGCACAACAGGCTCAGGCAGAAGCACAACAAGCAGCAGTGCCAGAATGACAAGCTAATCCAGAATTAGCTATGGCTGAAGCCGATGCCGAACAAGCATTACAAGAGACAGCTCCAGCTGATATGAGCCAATTTGCAGTAGCGCCTACCGTCGTATCGTAGACGTGACTCAAATATTTTAACATTTAATATTACGAAACTATGGAATGAAACGCTAATACATGAGCAGTAACAACTGCTAACGCAACTACTTGAAGCACAAGTGCTGATTCAATTGTTTGAACAACAGCTGCGCCGCAAGCTCCAACGCAAATGGATGCAGGTTCAATTGAAAATTATTTAGTGTCTATAAATAAAGCAGCACCATGAAATCCAAAATGAACACCTGGATGAATTGATGAAGCTTTAGCATGAAAGACGCTTGATCAACAAATTGATATAATCAATAAAATTGATGCAATTGTTGATAATACAAATCGTAATCCTAACTTTATTGATGCAGGATGAGTTCAGAGAGATTTACAACAACAACAAAAGCAAGCTCCAGCTGAACAAACTCCAGCTCAGCCAGAAGAACAAAAGCAATGACCAACTATCGAAGAAAGAATTGCTGCTATAGAAAAAGCACAATTAAAACAAGCTGAAGATAGAGTTATAGCTGAGGCTGAAAAATCTCCAGATAATTGGGAAGAAATCTCTTATGAAGAGTGGCAAGATCACTGGAATGAATTTCAGCAGACACAACAAGAGCTTCAAGAAGTGAAGCAAAAGGCAGCTGAGCACTACAAAAATAACCTTGCATTATCTTGAGAAAATGATATATTAAAGTCAACGATAGGTTCACTCCAGTCTGAACTTAAAGATACAAAATCCAAATTAGCTTACTTGGAATCGACTGCTAACATTGTCAATGATGCTCAGGAAACTAAGCTTCTTAACTTGAGAAGGGATGCAGCAGCTAATCCATGATGAGCTGCTGAGTTGAATTATCTCAACTTCCTACAGCATGAACGACAAAATCTTACTGGACAAGACTTATCAAATAATATAAAGGATTTATATTTCGACAGAGTTCAACGTCAGGCAAAACCTGAGTGATCTGATTATGAAATACCTACTAATACGAAACAACAGGGGAACCCAGAATTGAACAAACAATCTATGGGTGGTAACGAGACTCAAAATCCTGGTAGCTTAGAAGACTACCTTATTTAGTTTTATTAACCACTTATTAAAAATGCCAGCAGCAGATCAATTTGCAAATGGGTGTCCAACTGGTTGTGGAACTAATTGAACACCTGGAACTAATTGTCCATTAGGACCATCTTTGGTTAACTACCAAAGAACTGATAGTTATAAGGTTTGAGACCTTGTAAATAAACTTTGTCAGACTCCCTTACTCACATGGAAATGGGTATGTAAATACTGACAATACGCTTCACTTCCATACTTGATGTTCACATACGGTGACTATACAAACGCATCAGGATGAGTGAGCAAAATCCTCCAATTCAAAAACGTCCCTCAGTATACAACTCTTACAGAGACTGGGTATTCAGTAAAATGGTGAGAGACTGTTGAATCATTCCCAGAATGTTTCGCTGATGGAGATCAAGAAGAAACTAATGTAGTAAAAGTTAGTTCATCTGACGCTCTAAGAAAATTCTTCGTGAATGATATGGTTACAATCTATGCTACAGATTATAACTCAAATAACCCTCAAGACACTGAGACTTCATGAAATCTACCAGATGGATTCAACTGGAGTTTGAACCATGAAGGAACTGACGGTAAACAAGATGCTAGCGCTGAAGGAAATAAACCTCTAACAGCTCAAAAATGAGATAATCCTCATGAAGCAAGTTCTTGTTGTACTCTTGAATTAAGAGCAAAGATTACAGCTATCGATGTTGTTAATATGACTCTTACATTCAATATTCCTGTATCAGTTAAAGATGGTGATAGAATCTTAAGAGACTACCACTTAATCGCATCTTGTGAAAGATTCGAAACTGGAGCAGCTCTTGAGCCAACTGATTACTTCGAATCATTCTATCAATACTTTGGATGAACATTAACATTCACTCAAGAAGAATTGAATAAATGTTATGCTACACCAAATGGACCTCACGATTATGTAAATGCTAAATTCGAAGCATTATACAAATCATTATTCCTTGATGTAGGTAACGCTTTCTGGAAAGGATTGAACGTTAAAGAAATCCAATGAGTTCAAGAAGCACAAACTATGGGTATCCTTCCTGCTATCTATAGAGAAGCAGCTAATGGAAAGAATATAGTTCATGATCTTAGAAATAAGACTTCTGATATAGCTAAGGTTAGAGCTTTGCTTGATATCTTTGAACAAGCACAACAATGTATTATTGAAGGTATTGATCAAACTCTTGTAGTTGCAGGTAACAACAAGTTCTGGACTGCACTTACAAAGTTAAATCCAGCATGGCAATCATATGCAGCTTGTATGCCTATCTGTGATGAACAAAATGAAGTATCATTCAAAGTTAAGAATATTAATACTGTTTACGGTAGAGTTGAGTTCTATACTGACTTCTTCTTACAGTACTACTATCCTAACAAGTCATTCGCAGTAGTAATGCCTAAGGGATTAACTTCAATGTGGATGCCTGAATATGAAAGATTATCTGTATCTAATGGAAGTTCTATCATGTTCGATAATGTTGTACCAGGATTCAAAGTTGAAGATCTTAACATCTTGAACGTTGGAAAACTTGGATGTCCTACAACAATTCAAATCTCTACAAGATTCGCACTTATCCACGCAGGAATGAGAAGCGGATGCTGGAGAATTATTGAATGACTTTACTAGTATGATATACCTTGGAAGAGAGTTCTCGCTGAGAACTCTTTTTCCTTATTGAAAAATTCATACTAAACATTATAGTTAATTTAATGATTTACTTCATAATTAAAGTATTATGACCACTGTATCAGAATTTCTTAGAGATGTATTCCCTTTAGTTAAACAGCAGTGATTTACTGCACAATATGGTGAAGAATGATTTATATGAGCAATCAATGCATGATTAACTTATATTTATTGTTACAAAGCTCACAGACGTAATTGGCAGATTAGAACTGAAGCTATACGAGCTGATGAAAATTGAAGGCTTTATTGAACTACTGCTAGACCTATAATTGATATTAATAATTTCTGGTGTGGTAAAAAATTAGAATGTATTGTAGAAAAAGAAAAAGAACGTGAACAATGCTGCTGAAATAAATCAATTTATTGTTCTAAATGTTCTAAATGTTGTGAACTAAAATGATGTTGCTGCTCTGTTGAAAAAACATTAGATATGATCCAGGTATCTCCATGAGCTGTGCTCACTGATTGAACATATAAAATCTCAGGATGAGATAGTTGGATGTGAGGTATGTTCTGAAACTACGTTGAAGCTAAAATGCCAAAAGATGTTTGTTGTTCTTGTCAACAATGTGAACAAGTATATATTACATATACTTCACGATTTAATAACGTAAAATGTCCAACAGATGAGATTCAATTGCCTGATGCTTATCTCGCTGCTTTAGTTTTTGCTGTAGCTTCTTTCTCAGTAATGTGATATCTATCATTCCGTGCTAGTGATGATGCTAGTTATCTTGCTATTTGTGATCGTATCCTTGATTGATTGGACTGATTACAGGTAAACATTCCTACTAAAATTAGAGATAGAACTACTCAAGCTGAAGAAAAAATAGCAAGCAGAACTAATTCTGCTGCGATAAGTACATTCTAATAATCTCAATTTTTACTTCGTAAAAATTCCCTTATGGCTGCGGAAAATGATATTCAATTTTTTGAAGCACCATTCCAATATCAGATTGGTGAGTTCACTTCAAATGTAAATCTTACATATCACAAATTGATAAATACTCGTCCTATAAAGATGCCTCAATTGAATACATGATTTGAGACTCCTTTTACTCAAGCTTATAATGAGAAATGAGATAAATCTTATTTCTGAATTAAAAAGCGTGAATGATTTTATAACTGTGATAATTGATTGGAGGAATTACTAAGGTTTAATTTCCAATCTGCTTGAGTATCAACCGATTATATTATAACAGATCATCAGATAGTAGAATGACGTAGATTTGTTATGGCATGTAATATTACTTTTGAATATATGTGTATTGCTACTATGGAGCCTGGACCTTCAATAGATTGTATACCACAACCACAAGATCCTTGTAAATGAACATGGAAATTACAATCAATGAGTGAGTCTTGAGCATCACCTTTATTTGAAACAACTCCATGTGCTTATCATAAATTCCAAAAGCTTAATACTTTACAATCTACTGAAACACAAACTGCATATGGCCTCTATATATGAACAGTAGTTATGGAATGATGAAGCACTACTGCTGTATTATTCAATGAAGATAGAAAATTAATCAGTTGATTAATTGTTTGAAAATTTGTTCAATTATATAATTCTCCTAATAATAATGATATCGTTGTTTGACAATCATTACAAGTTTGAGAATTTGATGCTATACATTGATGGTATAATATGTGATATGGTTCATGGATTTGAGTAACTCCAGAAAATCAAGAACCATTATATGATGAATCTTGAAATCAAATCTGAGTTCTAAACTTCCAATGAAAAGTCGATGTTAATATCTACGATGAGACAAAGCCTGGAATAGCTTTTGCTTGAAGTTGGATTCGTCCAGTTGCTTGATCAGAAGAACGCAACTGAATATATGAATGGGATTGAAATAGATTTATGTTCTATCAACAAACTGCATTAAATCATGCTTCTATAACTTCATTAACTGAAGACTATGATTGATTAGTTTATACTACTGATAGATGATATATTTATTTCATGCGTCCACATAGTGATAATTTTCAAAGTCTTTGATGAACTATTTATTCATCAAATAAACTTTATGAAAAATGGGATTTAGCAAAATGATGCTGAGATTATGTATTCTTATTCTGACCAGATTCAATGTGAATAGCATATAAAAATTGAACTGATGAAAGATGAGATTACAGATGGAACATTCAAATCCTTGACAGATCATTATGATACCGAAATAAAGATTCTGTGTTAGTGTATAATGAAGAATTATATATGATTGATAATAAAAAGAGATTTGTCAAATTAGATTTAGAAGCTACTACCGATTCATATTATCGTGTACACTTCAAACTAAACGCGACTGACATGTCTCTCCATTGGATAAATACAGATCTCAGAAATCTCTCAAGAGAATGATGAGATGAGGTATCTCTCTGTAAAGACGATTTTAGGATATATATAATCATTCAAGATAGTAGAGATAGATGGGAATGACATGAATGATATAATACAAAAATTTTAGTTTATGAAGATGAACTAAAATATCGACATTGGCGATATCTTTGTGATATTGACATAAGATGATTCTATGATAAACTTTGGTGCTGACGTTGAATCTTTATGAATGATTGAGAAGAAGATAATTGAAGGCCATTTAAACAAATAATATCTATGACATTCTGAGATACTTCATGGTTTACATGGAAAGAAGTATTATGGATTAAAGCAGCAATATGATATCATTCTAAAATCTCTGAAGATACTATATTTAAATTCCGTGCTGATTGATGATGATATTCAAAAACTATTAAAATGAATACATTAAATACAGCAGCGTACGTAAAAGCTATAAATAAATTGCGTGAATCTTGAACAACAGATCTTGAAGATTTACAAACTATTTATCGTGCTATGCCTATATGATTGTGAATATATAGCTGAAATTGAGTTTGATTAGCTAAAGATAAATATAGAGATGCTGAAACTGAATTTGAATTATATTGTAATTATGAACCTCCTGTAACATACAAAAAAGATACTTGTTGCGATGCCAAGCCTGCTAGTGAAGCTTCAGACAATGGATGTACGATGAAAGCACCAGATGCAGATAAAGAAAATTTCTGAAGTGATCGCTTCCAATATCATTATAATATCGCAAAATATTCTACAATCCCTATTGATATCTGACAACAATGACAGAACTTCTATCTTGAAATAATCGCGAATAATTATGATTCAATAGAATTCTTATGATTTATGATATGATGGATGTTCATGGATAATAACTTCGATTCAGTAGCGAATAAACCATATTATCAAACAACACCAAAAGATAGTTTGCCTTGAATGATGTGAAGATAAAAATACAATTTATTATAACATTTTATTATATAATAACGAAACAATGGATGAAATTAAAAGCGTAATTTGACAATTACCTCCACAAGATATTAGTATCTTGAAAACACTCTATAATCCAGAAGCTGCAAGATGAGAACTATCTGAGAATTGACAAAGAATGATTGCTATTCTTGATTGACTTTCAGTTGAAGAGCAACAAGATGCAGTTAATGTAGTTCCTGAACAATTACCTCAACCAGAAAGTGGAGATGTAAATGTTGAAGTTTCTGAGACTAGTGTTGAACAAGCACCAGCTGAATGAGCTCCAGAACAATGAGAATTGGCTGAAGAAGAAAGAGTTAATCCAGCTGGAAATTTAGAAGACTTTTTAATTTAGTTTTACTCTGTAAAATAAAATCGTAATGGCTGATGCTTTAATAGAAACTACAGCTACTAATCCTTATGAGAGTATTGTTTCTGATACAACGAATCAAATCTCAGATGTAAATGCCGATATTCAGAGAATAACATCTGCTATAGAGAAGCTAGAACAATTATCTCCAACAAGTCCAACTCTTTCTAAACTTAGAGAAAGATTGGCTGAGTTAAAAGAAAAATCAGATTCTTTAACTGCTACTAATGATTCAGCAAAATCACTATTAAACTCATATAATGAGTCGTTATCTAATGCTAATACTATGGAATGAATATATCAATTAAAACAAGCTGAATTAAATAGAGCTCAAAAAGAAGCTGATCAATCTTATAGACAAATGTCTGAAGATGTAAAAAGAGCATGACAAAATTATATTAATGCTTTATGAAATGCTACTGCTAGTGAGAATGCTATCATTAATGCAAATGCTGGTAGAGAATGAGCATCTGCTCAATCTACAGCTGAAACAAGAGCTAGAAATTATCTTGCTAATGCTCAAGCACAAGCTGAGCAATATGGTAATATGGTTACTAATCTTAATGCTATTAATGATGCAAGATTAAATTCTAATGCTTGATATGTTCAACTATCTCAATCTAATGCAGATAATACTCTACGTCAACAAGTTATGAATAACTTTGAAGCTCAGCAAGCTGCATTAAACAATAGTGGTAGAAGTGGATGAAGTAGCAGATGAACAAGCAACATTGTTGATCCATATGAACAAATATTACATTGAAAGAATAATCCTAAACCAGAAGTAACTGATGATACAGATACAAAATCAGAAGCTCCTAAAACAGAATATACATGAAGTCCTACCAAATATGTAGATTGAAAAACTACTGAAGCTATGATAACGGATCCAACAAATCCTAATTCATTAAAAAGGATTTCTGATGTCTGAGTTTATGGTTCAGAACGATATGATCTTGCACATGCCTGAGATATCTATGAACCTAAGTTCTGAAATTGATTCTGAGCATGAGAAACATATGCACAATTAAATAGGGAAAAGACGAATAAATTCCTTAAACAAAATCCATCTTGGAATTTATCAAACACTTCAGCATATTTAGCTGAAAATCCTAAATGAGAAAAATATGTATACTTTACAGATAAGAACGGATATCAAACAGCCGCTCCTTTAAAAGATTTATTATAATAAAAATAACGAAACTATGGCAAATTGTATAAGATGTTGATGATGTAAATGCAATGGTTCTTGCACATGTACACCACAAGAAATTAGACAATATAAAATCGATCATTGATTTAGAGTGCCTCCTGAGACATGAACTAACATCCCTGAATCTATGTGAAAAGAGATTCGGGATCTTGATGAAAAAGACTATGTCGGTTTGTCTAAAGATGATGCTATCGCTTTATTCTTCAAACAAACTGGTAAAATAGCAATCAGCGAAGCTGAGTTAAGAAAACTTTTATTACTTACTAAAAAATCAAATGACAGCAATGAGTAAAATGCAACAGACTGCTTCAAGTAGTCAAAAGAAACTTCAGCCTGGAAAGGCATATAGAATTAGAAAACCAGCGCAACCTAGTTCTGCATCTAAGAAGATGAAGAATATGGCAGCTTCTTGTCAAGCTTGCTCTGGAAAGTAAACCTTATTTTATAAGGTTTTCTTTTACTTCATAAACCCCGTTTATCAATGAAATACGGATGAGATAAAATAAAGCTAGTTACTGATGATCTTGCACTATGAGATAATATACAAGTATTATGATTTGATACTTGTTGATTTGCTCTTATTGGAAAATGGAAGAATGAATATTGAACATATTGAGATCCATTAATATCTTCAGAAACTCCATGTTGAACAGAAGGTAATTGTCCTAATTGCCAACCAAAAATATCTGATATTATTGATTTGCCTTGATGGCCAAGTCCTTGTCCATCGTGAGATGCATTCCTTATGTTGAGTAAAGATTGAGTGCTTAAGACACTATGTAAAAATGCTTTAGAAGATAAAGATGAAAAACTAAAGATTAGTTCTTCTGATTGAGAAGCAGGATATTTAAAAGACAAATTATTAGTTTGTAATAGTAATAGTCCTATCACTTTAAATCAAAATACTAGTTGAAGTTTTCATACTATGTGTATTTGATGGGACCCATCAAAAGCAAATTTAAAATTTACTGATTTGAAAGACACTCCTAATAATTATGAATCTCCTGCATTATTATATAGTGATGGTAGTTGAATAAATTATTTTAAACCTTCTACTTGTCCAGACCAGGATTTCTCATATATTATATATAATAAATTATCAGGATGATTTGCTTCAATGTGTCCAGTAGATACCAGCCTTGCTGAATGGAGATTAGATAGTGAATATCTCATTGAACAACAACCTGGTGATACTGGTGATCATATTATAAAGAATGGTTCTTATGCAACATTCTCATCTACTGATGATATATTAAAATGAAGTTGAGATGTAATATTCCAGTTAACCAAACCTTGAACATATATTATAACTTGTAATTCTACAATTTATAATCAAACAGAAGCTTGGCTTAAAGCTGCTAGATGATGATTGCTAGTAAATGGTAATCCTCTTTGAGATGCCAAGTATGATTCAAGAAGACATACTGAATATGTAAATGATGAATATCCAGACGCTAACGAAGAACAATTTAATGGTAATGCTAGAGAGCTAGAATTAACTATAATGTCTTTTAATACCGTATATATCACATCATTTGCTTGAGCAACATCTTCAAATCCAGTAAATATCTGATTCCATGTTGCACTTGATGCAAGAGTACAATGAGATCCAAAACACTTCAAAGAGAAATGAGGTGCTGCTATGACTAAGCCACAATCTGTTAGAGTTGTTCTTACTAATGGTGCAGCAGAAACAGGTCCTAAAACTGTAATCTCTTGTGTAAGAGTCGGTGAGATACCTAAAACATATAGACAAAGATAAATAAAAAAATATAATAATTATAGCATTTATTTTAAATTCTAACCAGCAAATAACATGTTTGGAGAAAATGCAGCATTTATAAAATCTGTCGAAATCGACGATAGTATCTTTCAATGCAATCCAGAATGTGCTAAAAAATATCTTCTCCAATTAGAATGGAGTAAAGATAATGAAGCATGGCAATGGAGAGTACTTAAAAAAGAAGATGTACTCACGTCAAACGGAGCTAGCGATAGTTCGGCAATCGAATCACTTCAATCAGAGATCCAAACTCTACAAGAAGCAGTTCAAGCTCAACAAGAATTAATCGGTCAGCTCACTGAAAGAATTGCAGTTCTTGAAGGATAATATTTTACATTCGTAATATAAACAACAAATGTTTTGACTTTGGAATGAGTTATTCGGATTTCCAGTAAACAGTTGCGACTATGAAGCCATCGAATGTAATAGAAGTTATATCCCTATCTTAAATCGGGATAACGATAATGAGTTCGTATGGTCATTAGCAGATCCTCTAGAATGAGGTATCGATGCTAAGAATGTCTCATTCAGTACAAAGGATATCCAAAAATGGCCAGCTTCCATAACAAAAGTTGACCAAGCTCTAGAACATTTAATGAATTTAGTTAGTAATAAAAAATCTGTACTAAAATCATTTGAATTAGCATTAGATGAAGATTGAGAAACTTTGAGTTGAACTATTACTTATCTTGATGATGCATGATGAGAATATTCTGTTGAGAGTTCAATCAACTTAAAATCAATTGTAGAATGATGGGAGACTATCACTTTACAAGAAATTACTGCTAATTCTATAACAGTTGATTCATGATCAATAACTACAGCATCTATAACAAATGCTACTATTTGATCAGAAACTGTATGAGAATCAAATATCGCTAAAGCTACTATTTGAACTGAGACTGTAGAAAAATCTACAATAACAAAGCTTTGAGCATGACAAGCTCATGTTACTAGCTTAACTGCAGTTCAGGCAACAGTATCAAATGAATTTAATTCTAATGGTGCTGCGACATTTAATGGCGTAAATACTTTTAATACTGACATCCAAGCGAATTCAGATATTAATGTTGATTGAGAAGCTAATCTTAGAAGATTGAATGTAGCAGAAACTGCAACATTCGATTGACAACTCAATGCTAATGAGAATGCTCAATTTGCTAAAAATATAAAAGTTAATTGAAATACTTCATTAGAAAATTTGAGTGTGAATAAATATTCTACATTTAATGAGAAGTCAACATTTAATGAAGATGCTGTATTTAACGATACAGTTCAAGCAAACAGTAATGCTGAGTTCAATTGACATACTGATGTAAATACTTTTAGAGCTAAATGACAATCTACATTTAATGATGATGTCGATATAGACTGAAATCTAAATGTCGATTGAAATGAAGTAATAGAAGGTAATGCTAGAATCAATTGAACTATGACTGTTTGAAAAGAAGCTGAGTTCAAAAAAAATGTTAATATGCAGCAATGATTAAATGTCGAAAGGAATATTGAAGCTTGAGGAAAGATGATTACTCCTTGATTAGAAGTAACTAACAGAGCTACAATTGCTAATGAAGAAGTAGATAATTCTATTGTTAAAAAATTAACAGTAACTGAAGAACTTAATATTCCAGACGAAGCTCTTGCTCCATTTCAAGCTAGATCTGAAAAAGATCAACCAAATGGATATGCATGACTAAATGCTGAATGAAAATTAGATGTTAACCAACTTCCTGATGATGTTGCGAATGGTATGCACTATCGTGGAACTTGGGAACCTTCATCAGATTTTCCTGCAAACCCTAAACAATGAGATATGTATAAGGTTATTGCTGATGGTGAAAAATCTTGAGTAGAATACCATGTTGGTGATGCTATTATTTATAATGGTAGAAGTTGGGACTTAATACCATCAGCTGATGATGTAGTATCAGTTAATGGTAGAAAATGAGCTGTAATATGATTAGAAGAAATATCTAATAAAATAAATCATATTAACAAAGTTAGTCCTTCTTCTGATAAATATATTTCAGAAGTTGCTGCAGCAGAAGTTGTAAATCAAGTTGAAGATTTATCAGATGAATTAACTGTATTAACTCAAACAGTTTCTAATAAAGCAGATAAAGATAAAGTTTATACTAAAATAGAAGCTGATCAAAAAATGGAACAGGCGGTTGCCGAATCAGACGCATTCCAAGCATTAGAAAATGTTGTTAATACTAAAGCTTCTAAAGAGTATGTAGATTGACAACTTAATCTAAAAGCAAATGCATCTGATGTGTATGATAAAGATGTAATGGATCAACTCTTAGCAGATAAGGCACATATTAATCACACACATACAATTGCTGAAGTATCATGATTAGCTGATAGATTATGAACTATTGAATGAGCAGCTAGCGCTTTAGCTGATGAAGTAAATGATTTAGAAGCTGAAGTTAATACTGTAAAAGACGATATCATAACTATCAATAACGCATTAGATAACAAAGTTGATAAAGATCCATCTTGAAAAATTCCTATCGATGAATTGCCTTCTAATGTTGTTACTACAGACACTCTTCCTGAAGCTATCAAAGCTGCTTTAACAACATCTATGATTGAAGCTAAATTATGAGTATCATTTAAAACAATGATAATTCCTTTAATCTGAACTAACACTTGTTATACAGATTGATGGATTTCACAAAGAGCTAATGTTCTTTGGACTTGGACTGGTGAATTACAATGACATATTTCATGGTCTGTTGAAGATTGAAAAGTTTGTGTTACTTCAACTACTACAGAAAATGGTAACTTTTATATCACTCTTGTCCAACAAGCTTAGGTGTTTATTTGTATAAACATATTTATTTATTCTTTAATGTTATTATAACATGGCAAATTTGACTAACACCCAATCAAGAGTTATTCCTCATACGCAGGATATCTCTACAATTAATGGTCTTGAAACAAGACTATCAACTATCGAAGCTGCAGAAGGTACTGCCGCTAGTGACATTGATGCTCTAGAATGAAGAATGGATTCTGCTGAAAGTGCAATTGCGGATAGATACACAAAAGCTGAAACTGATTCTGCTATTTCATCTGCAGTATCATCTGTATATAAATACAAAGGAAGTGTTGCTACTTATGCAGATCTTCCAGCATCATGACAAATTGTTGGTGATGTATATAATGTAGAAGCTGCAGATAAAACTCACGGAATTAAAGCTGGAGACAATGTAGCTTGGAATGGTTCTTCTTGGGACGTTCTATCTGGAACTGTTGATCTTAGTGACTACTACACTAAATCTGAAGTAGATAGAATAGTCGATGCAGTAGAAACTGATGTTACAGCATTAACTACTAGAGTAACTACAGCTGAAGGAGATATTGATGCTCTTGAAGGTAGAATGGATACTGCCGAAAGTGATATTGATGCAGTTGAAGGTAGATTAGATACTGATGAAGCAAACATTAGCTGATTACAAACTGATGTTTCTAACAGATATACTAAGACAGAAATCAATACTATGTCTTGACTAAATAGTGCTTCTGCTGGATTTGTATCTAATACAGTTGCTGAAGGTGCTGATGGTAAAATTGCAGTAACTGCTGCTGATAATGTATCTATTGCTACAGCTGAAACTAATAATAAAGCAGCTATCGCTGGATTAGCTACAGCTCATAACAATATAGTAGATAGATTAGAAGCTCTTGAGGAAGGAGATGATGAAAAAACTAAGTTCTTCTTAATCAACTTCTCTGGAACAGCTCACTCTTATTCTGATCCATTCTTCAAAGCTGATTCATTTGTTAACTACAACTTCAGCAAAGAACCTTCAGGATATGTGTCTTTCTCTGTTGAAGAAGGTAAAGTTAATATTAGTTCATCAGCTGCTGAAACTAACTTAGTTATTAAAATAGAAGTAACTAATAATCCAAAAACATTCACTGAATTATCAGCTGACTAATGTTAAAAAATGCCTAGCCTAGTTAGGCTAGGCATAGTTTTTTATCTATTAAAATATAACATATAATGGCTTCAAATTTGTCAAATACACAGAGTGCCGTAATACCACACAATCATCCAATTAGTGATATTACAAATTTAAGCACTCAACTTTGAAATAAACAAGATAAGTTAGAAGCATGAAGTAATATCTCAATCTGATCAGATTGAAAAACTATTTCCGCTATTGATACTAAATACTCGGCTTGAGCTAACATATCAATTGATTCTGATAATAAAATTAATGCAATTGATACAAAATATGATAACGCAACTCAAACTGTAGCATGACTCATGTCTGCTAATGATAAGAAAAAATTGGATGGTATAGAAGAATGAGCATGAGTAGCAAAAGTTACATGAGTAAAATGAGATGCGGAAACTAATTATAGAGAATGAAATGTCAATATTACAAAAAGTAATATTTGACTTTGAAATGTAGATAATACTTCAGACGCTAATAAACCTATCTCAACAGTAACACAAGCTGCTTTGGACTTAAAGCAGAACATTGCTGATATGCCAACAAAGTTGACTGATTTTACTAATGATTGAGATTGAACAAATCCTTTCATAACTAAGGCAGTTAATGATCTAACTAATTATTATACTAAGACTCAGACATATACTAAATCAGAAGTGAATACTTTAATATCAAATTTTGGCTGATTTGAAGTTGTTGCAACATTGCCAACATCTGATATAAAATCGAATGTAATATATCTACTTTGACCTATCTGAACAGGCGCTGATAAATATCAAGAATATATTTATTATAATAGCACTTGGACTTTGATTGGTGAGACTACTGTTGATCTCACTAATTATGCTACTAAAACTGAAGTTGAACAAGCATTAGGTAATAAATTAGATAAACCTACAAATCAAGATCAATGAACAGTTTGACAAGTATTAAAAAAAACTGCTAATGGTAGTGAATGGTGAGATGCACCTGCTACATGAGTAATATCAAGTAATAATACTTATGAAGATATGGTTCACTTATCACAAGCCGAATATGAAGCATTAGAAACTAAAGATCCTAATACATTCTATTCAACTCCAGATGATGAAAGTTGAGCATTTGAACCAGAAAATACTGGTAATACTTGAGATAAGTTAGAAAAGACCGCTACAGGTTATCAATGGGTAGATGGAGAACTTGTAAAAATTACAGAAGGTGCTGATGATTATAGTGCTATGCAATGACCTGCTCCTGAGTGATTTCATATACCATTATCTACTGAATGGCAATGAGTTAAAACTATAATGAATTGATTAGGTTTAACTACTTGAGACAAATATAGAATAAATTTACATTTACCTCTTTCATGAGTTCTTAGTTGGACAAACTGAAATATATCTAGTAGGTGAACACTTTGAAGATACTGGTGTTCTAATAATTACTATGCAACTGCAAGAATTATAACTATGACTTCATCTTCATTTGTAGTAGATACATCTTCTCAAATGAGTTGATATAATATTAGACCATTTAAAGATTTATTTGTTGTCCCTAATAATACTTGGACAGTTATTCAATGAACATTATGAAGTGCTTGAATATTCCGAGATGAGACTAATTGACTAATATCTATAACATGAGATGGAACTACTTGATATACAATAGCCGATAAAAACTTATGAGCTACTGTAGTATATAAAGACTGAGATACATTGTCAGAGAGTAATTGCTGAAAATTCTATCAACGATGAAATAATTATTGATTTCCATTTACATGAGCAACTACAAAAAGCACTACAAAAGTAGATGCTTCATGATATTGACCATGAAACTATTATAGTTCATCAACATTTATTTATAGTACAGGGGATGATTGAAATTGGAGTAGTGTCCAAAACGATAATCTCCGATGATGAGTAACTTGAATAATACCTTGATACGTTGATAAATATGCTTGATGAGAAAAAATCAACGAAGTCCCTACTGACTGAGCTGTTTGACAAGTATTAACTAAAACTAATGATGGTTATGAGTTTAAGAATAGTGATTATTTAGATTCTCCTTTCTATAAACTTTTAACTTGAAATTGGACAACATTATATACAGATACTTCTACTATACCAACTACTGCTGGTACTTGACAAATTTGAAGTTATCGTTATATTCAAAATTATAAAATTTATAAAATAGAGATATATTACGAAGGTAATATAGTTTTAGAATATATAATGTTTGCATATCCTAATATGTCTCAAAAGGACTGTAATTATGTTGTTAATACTTGAACTTTTGATGGTAGCCAAAATCCATTGCTATGGTTAATGGTTGGGTGTTGAGTTTGATATTCTAGCGGTAAAACATTCTTTCAGAAGCAAAGAACTGCGTACAAATTAAAGAATTGAACATATTGATGAGGTGCTGTTAAAGAAATTATTTATTGAATAAACTAAAAAAGACAGAATAACCTGATTTTAATTATCTAACATAAAAAACTAATGGCTATATATAGATGAGATACTAAAGTATCTTGAATATGAAAAGGGTTTAGACCTGAGAATCCCTGAACAGAGGGACAGGTCTTAACCAAGACCGCCACTGGATATGCATATCAAGATGTTGAGGCATTGCCAGATTGAGGTGAGGTATGAAATAAACTTGCAAAGACTGCTACTTGAAGTGAGTGGGTAGACTGAGAGTTGGTAGAAATAGAAGCTGATGATTATTCAGCTATGAAATGACCTGCTCCAGATGGATTTCACGTTCCTTTATCAACTGAGTGGCAATGACTTAAAACTATAATGGATTGATTGTCTCTAACTACTTGAGATGGTTGGAGAATTAATTTACATATGCCGTTTGCTGGTTACCGTAGTTCCTCTGATGCTAGCATCCTCGAGAGGGGTTCCCACGGTTACTATTGGTCGTCTTCTCCTTCTGCGTCTTCTTCTTCGGGCCGCGCCCGTTTCCTCTATATGTATTCGTCAAAAGTCTACGCGGATTGGGACACCAAACGTTCTGGCGTGCACTCTGTCCGCTGTTTCAAAGATTCATATAAGACACCTACATCCTCTTGGACTGTAATAAATGGAACATTATGATGAGCTTGAATATTTCGAGATACAGTAAATTGACTAATCTCTATTACAGGAGATGGAACTACTTGATACACAATACAAGACAAAAACCTATGAGCTACTACTGTGTATAATAACTGAGATACATTAACACAAGCTAATATGTGAAATATGTATCAATGGTGAAACAATTATTGATTTCCATCAACTTGAAGTGTAACAACTTCTAGCACACAAGTAGATGCAAGTTCATATTGACCTTGAAACTATTACTCTAGTTCTACGTTTATAACTGAAAGTGAGGATTGGAGTAGTGTAAAAAATGATAATCTCCGATGATGAGTAACTTGAGTATTAAATTCAAAGTATGCTTGAGGAGAAAAAATTGCAGAAGTTCCTAGTATATGAAAAACTTGACAAGTATTAACTAAAACTAATGATGGTTATGAATTTCAAAAAATGTGAAATTTCACAGATTATAATAAATCCGAGACAGTTGACAGAAAAAATGTATCCTGAGTTTATACTCTTAGCATATGAAAATCAATTCCAAGTAATTGAATATTGTTAATGCATATTTATGCTGAAAGGGGCGACTATGATTATAATATTGATTTTGACGCTTGAACTTACAAAATATTCACTGCATTTTGTTGAAAAGTGTCACAATGATTTTTTGCTACATATCCTGTAACAAAATGACAAAGTACAATTCGTATGAATATGAGTTATGCTAAATTTACAATTAAGATTTTGTGATTTATACCAAATGCTTAAAATTATATAAAACATTTTAATTATCTAACATAAATCCAAAAAGCCTCTCTTATGAGAGGCTTTTTTAGTTACTTAATTCCAAATCTTCTACGAGCGTCCTTCTCCAAGAACTTCATAAGCACTGCTTCTTGCTTTTGAATATTAGTGACATAACGTTCAAACTTCTCAAATCATTCTGGAGTGTACCACTTAGTGGCGAATAATTTTTGAAGCTTTTTGCTGTTCTGTTTAATTAAAGAACAAGCGTCTGAACGAATAACACTACATTCCACACAGTACTTATGTCCGTGAGAATCTTTAGAACAAATAGCACATTCTAACATTTTAATTAATTAAGAGAATAAAAGCGTAATACTTTTATTCTTAACCATTAAAACGATTACACTAGCGAGGATCTTCATAGAAGATCTCACGCTACAATCATACTAATTATCTAATATAATTCAAGTGTAGCAGAGCTAAAAGCGATTTATTGCATAGTCAATAATTCTGGATACATTATAGTTGCTTTTATATTTTAACCATATAATCATGGAAGAAATCAAAACCCGTTACTTTAATTGAAATGACATTTTAACTGATGTCGTAGCAGAGGATATGCTTCAAAGACCAGGTGAAGCTAAAGATATCCTAAAACACGTAATTAAATACGCAGGATTCCTTATGAAGAAAGAATATTTGGAACGCAAGTATCATCGCAAGTTCTGAGAGCTTTATGCTGAATACGACATTGATTTAGATCATAAATAATATCAAGATGGATATGAATATGCTTATGACATTATTAAATCAATTCTGAGGTATCAAACAGAAATTACTTCAATTATGAGTAAATCCTGCTGATCTTCAGAATGTAAACTTTAATGATCCGTATGCTTTAAATGATCTTGCTTCTAAAATTATGCCAAATCTATTAAAAGCAAATCCTAATATTGCTAATATGATTAAACAGAATGCTAGTATGTTCTGAGAAGATAAAGCTAAAGAAGTGGCAGAGATTATAGATATGAACTAAACTTTTCGCAAAATGCGAAAAGCTGAATATGGTTATAGCTATGTAAAATAAAATTTCCTATTCTTTTACATTCTATTATATCGCCATGGATTGAACAAACACACAATTAGGATTCTGAGGCATGTGAACTTGGTTAATCATTCTAATCTTATTCTTATTTATGAGTAATGGTAATGGACTATTCTGAAATGGTTTCGGATGAGGTAATGCTTGAGCTTGGTTATTAAACGGTATGAACAATAATAACAATCATGACAACACCGTTGATCTAATAAACAACAATACTGCTTGGCAAAACCAATTATTCAATCAACAGAATATCTCAAATCTAACTGCTCAAATGAATATGTGATTCTGTAATACTAATCAAAGTATTGAAAGAGCAGTATTAGCTGGTCAACAGAACACAGCTCAAATCATAGCTTCTTCTGCAGCTAACGTTCAAAAAGTTTTAGATAAACTTTGCGAGCAGGAAACTGATAGATTGAGAACTGCTTTGGCTGAAGCTAGAGTGATCGCTCAAAACAATCAACAAACTAATGAATTGATTGCTAGACTATCTCCAACTCCAACACCTTCTTGGATCGTAGCAAGTCCATACACTTCAATCTATCCTCCCACAACAACCACAACAGCTGGGTAGGACTATGACTAGCATAGCTAATCATACCCCAACATCTGTTGTGAACGATACGATTACACCGTCTTCTAAAAAGACATCTAAAAAAAAGAAAGCCTCAAAGTAATGAGGCTTTTTTTATATACTACCTAGTATAGTAGTTAAATAAAACAAATATAAGAAATCAATTAAGATTCATAATCACTTAATCTTTTATTTTCTTCTCTCAGACTTTTATTAACTTTTTCTTTATTATCTAAACATTGTTCTAAAAATCTGATTCTTTCTTGTAAGTCTTTTATAGTTTCTTCAGCTACACTCTTTTCATCCTGTGGAATTATATCTACTATCTTCTTCCGATATTCATTATCTTTTTTCAGTTGTCCGTTTTCTTCGGACAGCTTTTTATTCTGTTCTCTTAAATCTTCATCTCTTCTAATATAACTTAATAAGTCATCTTTCAGCTTTTTATTCTCTTGTTCTAACTTTATATAAGTTGTAGAAGATACATATTGTTTTCAATTAAATTCATATATTATTGCTACCATCTCTAAATAATAAGAATCTAAATTTTTTTTCTTATAGCATTTAACCATTCTCATATCTCAGCTTTAAGTCTTTTATTATCTTCTTTAAGTTCTTCATAATCTTTAAGTAAAGCTGTATATGCTTTATCTTTTGCTTCTATATGTAGTTTTAGCTTTATGTTTTCTTCTTCTAACTTCTTAATATATTCTTCTTTATCTCTTAATATCTCTTTCATTCATTCCATTTCTATTTCTGTATAATACATTTCATCTAATCTCATTCTGTGTTAATAAGAATTAAAAGTCTGATTTATTTCTTAAAATAACATATAATCATTATAATTAACGTGCATATTACAGAGAATATAAGTCAGTATTTTAAATCTTCTGCAGTAGCACAAGCTAATCAATATCTTACTGGTATTAAATACTCACACATTTTACTTCAAAACACTAACTAAAAACTCTATTGGATTATCTTGTATTGATAGAGCCATTAAAACTCTTTCAACTTTATTAAATTCTGATAAAGCAATTCTATTATCTAATTTCAATATGTCTATCTTATCATTATCTACTAATCGTTTAATAAATCAAAAAGATTTATTTTCTCGCCATACTGGTGCTGGATCATATTTTTCACCAGTAGATAAATTAGTTCATTTAACTCTTCTCTTTACTTCTCAATCTACAATAAGGTGTTCTAAAGGAGTGTCGTACTCATCCAATAATTTAATAAGTTCATCCATTATTATTATTCTTCTTCTTGATCTAAAAAATGTGGTTCTCATTTTATAAGATACCATTGTCTAAATAGTTCAGCCATATCAGATTCTTTCTCTCTAATCTTCTTATGCATTTCAACTATATCATTATGCAAGATCTTTAATTCTCTATCTATAGTATTAAGTATTTGTTGATCTTCCCGATCTTCCTTCTTATCTTGCCATTCTTTTAATTTTTCTATCACCATGTTTGTGCTCAAGTAGTAATATAAATAGGAGCTTTTACATTCTTGGCTCAATCTTGACTATTAATAAAAGCTGCTAGCTTAGACCATCTTTCAGCATCTTCTTTAACAGCCTTCTCTAATGCTTCAATCTTTTCATCCTTCTCAGAAATTTGCTTTTGTAATCTTTCAATCTCAAATTTTTGATCCTCATAATCGTGCTTATAACGATTATTACTACCTCTTAAAGATTCGATAGTATTTTCCTTTTCATCGATTTTTTTATAAAGACTCTCGATTAAGTCTTGCATGTATTTATCCATCACTCCATATGGTTAAAATATAAAATCAATTTCTATATAGCAATTTAAAAACAAATTGCAAGTCTAAAATCACATAACGTGCCACTTTAGACATCTCGCTTACGATTTGCATTCTCTAAAAATATAACTATAATTATGTTAGTTAAATTTTTATTTTTTTCTTTGTTATACTATGGATTGATACAGCACTTGATGAATGGTATTACAATTATGATGATGACTTACATTCGGGATGGTATTAACCTATTTCTGACTAACCGCAGAATGATTAATAATCCTTACTGTATTCCTATGAATTGATGTATTATTCTGATTATTAGATAGCTATATCGTGACAAAGGATACCTCATCAAATAAACTCATAGAATGATTAGCTAGAAAATTTACACGCCGAGCATTGCCATTTATTTTCATAGCTGCATTGAGGTGAGTATGATACGATTGAATAGAAATGATGGCGAATGTTGTAATGTCTGTTCTAATTATATCTGAATGATACTCAATTCTTTGACATATCTATTCTATAAACTATTGAAAAAAATTACCAGAAATTGATGCGCTAAAAGCATTAATGGAAAAAGTTGCTGATATTTTTAGATGAGAATTATCTAAAAAAACCGATGAGAAAAAAGAACAAGATAGATAGAATTTGTTATATTAATAATAAACAATATAAATTAATCTTGCTTAAAGATAAAACATCGCAGAATTTGCATCATGTTCTTTCTCAGAAAAATAAAGAATATAATGTAGATAGCAAAGAAAATAAAAAAGTTGTTTCTGAAATCTGACATGATAATCTTAACCGTTTCTTTGGAAACAGACAGATGCCTCATCTTCAACTAAAATATATGCTTGAAGATCGATGACGAGATCAGGTATTATCAGAATGAGTAGTAAAAGAATTATATGCTTTACTCTCTTTACCTAGAGAATTATTCTACAAAGAATCATTAGTAAAAGATAAATATAAATGAAAATCATTGTTTAATGATGAAAAGATATTAAAAGATTTTATATCTTAATATTACAATCATGAGAAGTATTACCGATGAGCAATTAAAATCATTCGAATGATGTCTCACGCTTCCAGAAGAAATGGCGGAAGCTACTGATTTTAAAGCCGAAGAAGCTATATCAATTAATAAGAATATAAAATTACCAGCATCATTTTCTTTATGAAAATGGATTTATAAAACTTCTAATCAATGATCATTATGAAGCTGCACAAGCATGTGAACTACACACTCTGTGCAGATTTTAAATGTTGCTAAAAAATGAGAGATTCCAACTAATTCAAATATAATAACGCCTAACCGAAAAGATCTATGGTGAAAAATGTGACATTCTATTACAAAATATGACGGATGAGATTATGTTGAAAAAGCCGTATCAACAGCATTAAAACAATGAATATTAATATTAGAAGATTGAAGCTTAGCTAAGTTCGACTGATATGCTACAGCAGAATGGGACTCAGCTTCTAATTACAATATAAGCATAGATACAATGAAACGTTATCTATATAATTGAAATCCTATTGTACGATGCGTAAGATGAGATAAAAATATGTGGCGTGAAATGCTTAATTGAGAAGTGAAAACAAGACCAATCAATCCAACATGATGACATTGTATTGCCTTAGTATGATGGGACGAGTCATGATTCTGGTTTATAAATTCTCGAGAAGCTAATGATGATAAAAAACTAAAAAGTAGATTCCATATTACTTATGATAATATGAGGAAAATATGAATAAGATTTAATTATAGATATTGGGTATTATATACAAAGCAAGATGCAAAGGTAGATCCAGAATATTTAAAAAGAAAAAATCAAAATTTATTGATTCTCAAAGTTTTGAAAAAAAACTATGACTCAGAATTCCCTGAAATAAAACAAGCTATTGTAAACTTTTCTCAAATAGTTAGAAAAAAATATCCAGAAATAAATTCTGAATTACCTTTATAAAAATAATATTTTACATTCTATTTAATCACTAATGGCAGACAGAATCTATACACAAGCAGATTACGATAAAGTAACTGACTTGTATAATGAATACCAAACAAAAAGGGATTCGTATACACCAGAACAACAACAGCAAATTGAGAATGCTTTCTGAAATGCGCGAGCAACTATGTCTAATAGAATTATGGAAAGCAACAATCGTGTTGTTGATATGTGGAATGATGAACAATGAAATTCATGGCAAATGTATTGAGATGGTAGAAAGGAGATGGTTAATGCTGCTCCTACTCCACAACCTGCTCCTACTCAGCAAAAAGCAAGGAGAAGAACTCCTGAAGTTCCTACGAACAATGATGAAGAATTATATTGATTATGATGATATCTTAAAGAAGATACACTAGCTTGGGAACAGCAGAAAAATAATCCTCCTACATGAACAAGGCCTACATGAGAATCTATTCTCTGATGAGAAAATATTCAAGAAGTAGATATGCAACCTACCCCTGAACAATCAAAATATACTACTTGACCAATAACATGAATACAATTAGGAAATCCCTATACAACTCCAGGTGGATTTTCTTGAAGCAGCATCATTCCTAACTCTGCAAAAAGAACTCAATGACTACTAACTGCACAATGGATGGAGAATGCTCAAGATAGGCTATCTAAATATTCTCCACAGTTCCAAGCTGATATTAAAAGGATATTAGCTAGTTGATGAACTATCTCTAACGATGGATTTGTCCATAGAGCAGATTGAAGTGTCGTAACAAAAATTTAAATCATGAAATTTTTACCATGAATAAAGAATTAATTAACGAACTCAACGAACTCTCAGAATATTGAGATCTATATAAAGATAGAATGAAAGCTATTGCAACTCAACTTGTTGAAGAATTAAGCAGACCTAGAATATGTGAATATGGCTTACAGATGGAAAGCTGCAGACAATGCTTATTCGAAACTCTGTGTAGATTAGATAAACAGAAAAAAGCATCTCACTAACGAGATGCTTTTCTTTTTCTACCTAATGCTGCTTTCCTAGCCATTCAAGCTTTTCAATATTTTTTAGCTCATATACTATAAGCAATAGCATTGGCAGATTTTGCTGAATAACCTTGTCTTCTAAGATTACCAGCTAATCTTTTAAATGACATGTGGTATATTAGAATATAAATAACAGCTTCCCTGACAGTCCACACCAGCATCTATCACTGCAGCTCAAGACGCAACTTTGATAGTTCACTCAGTAGCTACTCTGATCACCTACCCTAAGCCTTCTGGTTTTTGTTTAACGTGTGGCGAGGCCAGGAACTTTATCAACAATTACATTCACATCAGCTTACATTTACAGTTCATCAGATTCAAGCAATAACTCATACAGCTTTCACTGTCTTGATTGTTAACTCCATCTTAGTTAAGAACTCTAATGTAATCATAGCTTGAATATACATTCATTCACTCAAAATTATATTACCATAAGGCATATACTTCTCTTTGATCTTAGCATTTACTAGTTTCTGCAATTCTTCAATCGTATTACGTTGCAGAATGATATAATCATTTTTTGCTTCTTCTTCTGCCATTATATTACCATAGAAATAAAAGATTGTTATTTTTTACATGTTGTTTTAATGTCGGACAGTCTCCTCATTTCTGAGTCTCCCGATATCGTTGACGAATATAATCTATAACTTTTTGTAAATTTTTATATTTAAATCTTATTATACATTCTTCATCATTATATGAAACTGTTGCAAAAATTAAACTTCATCTTTTATTATACATCTGGATCTTAAATGGTCAGTCAAATAACATTTCATCCATTTGTCAAATTTAATATAATAAATAGTACCGTTCTAAAAAGTTGAAATTCAAAAGTAAACTATAACTAATAAAAGAACAATACATATTAAAATCAAAATATTACTAGCTTGCTTTTGTGTACGTAAAGAATTACTAACTTCCTCATATCTCTTTTTCCAAAGCATAATGTTATTATCAGAGTACTGTAATTCATCCCTTAATCTATCAATACATTCTTTACTGGTTTTTTTTCATTCTGTAATAACTTTATTGAGTGCATTAATGTCCTGATTTTTTACATGAATTTGTAAATAAAGTTGATCAAAAAATTTTTTACAATCCTTCCAATCCTTCTTCGTCATCTTCTGACTCCAAGTAAAATCTTCTTGAGACAATAAATTCTTCTCATTTAATTTTTTAGCTAGTCTTGTCATGGTGTTATAATTAAAATATAAAAATAATTATATCATCCATATAATAATGTAAAATGTATTGTCAAGGCATTCTAATATATTTTAATTTGACATTTAAAAAAAAGACTAACTTTGTTAGTCTTTTCTTTCTCAAGTTTCTACATCAAACTTTAGAACTTCTTCCACCTTGAATTCATCACAATCTTCAAGATATACGATCTTGTGATAAATAGCATTACCATCTTTAACCTCAATGAATTGAAGCATAGGTGATACAGGTTTGTCTACTGAAAACATGGCCAATGTTATTAGTATATAAAATTAAATATAGCAGGATATGATCCTAGCTCCTGGTAGAGTTATACCTTTTTTTCTAACATTTTCAATATACTCTCTTGCCTCCTCTTCTGAATCAAAATATTTTGTATCAGACACAAGCTGATTTCAGACTCTCCTACGTTCTTCAACAGTTGCCATCATTGGCGCTGCATCAGGCATTCATCTTGTCATTGGTGCTTGCTCTGTAATATACATTATCTTCCAAACCTTATTTATAATTTCAGCGTATCATTCCTCTGCTTCCCTGTTGTAGCTTGCTATATTATCTTCATTTACAACAACCTCTGGTTCTTTTACAGCATCATCCTGCACTGCTTGGATGCTTGTAGAAGCATTCTGTTCTTCTAACTTCTTCATCCTTTCATCCATCATCTTCATCATCTCTCATTGCTGATTCATCATCTGAGTCATTTGCATGAGAACGTTTGCAAGATCTACAGGTTGCTCAGTTTTCTTCGGAGATACTTTTATTGGTTTTTTTTCAGCCATCTCAATTCATATAAATAAGATAAAAGTTCCTTAAATTGACACAAGTTTTTCATAGCATAGCCATCTCCATGTGAAGGCTAAACCATTTAAATAATATATCTTTTGGAATATCATACCACAATGCGGTGAATGCTCGATCGACATTTCGATAATCGTCATTAACTACGAAATTATATCTGATTCAATCATCAGTATAATCTATTAATTCAAACTTTGGCACATGTATAATTCTTTCAATGTTGCCATCTGAATCTGCATAATATTTAGATGCAAACGCTCATATCAATTCTTCTAATGAATGATTTATCATATAGCATAACCATTTATAATCCTTCATATTATTATAATGTAGGAGATAAAACAGCATGCCTTTTTCAAGATGATAATCTATTACATAAATCAGTTCTATTAACATAATTATTCAAATTGTTTGAATACTTTAGCCTACACTTAGTATGCTTTTTGTTTTTTAATTTACTAGCACCGCTTATACGGTAAGGGATTTTCTGTGTCATTATAATATCGTAAAAAAATAAAAACTATAATTTTAGACCTTCATCTTCTGGTCAGTAATTTACTTCATTAGCTGGCTCCAATTCTGGTTCTGATTCCGATTCTTCATTCTTCTCTTTATAGAATAAATCATCAGCCATACATCTTGCACAAACCTGTGGCTCTTCTCAAATGAATGATGATACTGCCAAAGACATAAGTCTATATAAATCTCCTTTATCATTATTCCAAATAATAGATGAACTTGCTGCATCGGCTACTTCATCTATAAATCATTTAGCAGCTACGGCATGCTTTACTATACACCGCATGTCATGATCTGCGTTGTCAAATGATTGGAAGATTTTATTCATCACCCTTCTTCTTGTCCTTATAGCAGTCTCTCTCATTTCTTTGAGATTGAAATACTTCTTTTTTACTGCGTCACTTGTTATGATATTGTCATAGATAGAATCCATAATCTCATTACAATGAGACACGATTGCCTCGCAATTTTTGATGCATTCTATTGCATCTAATATCCAGTGTCTGGATGTTGTCTCTTTAGTTTGTGTCATTCTTATAATCATAAGTAATAAAACGATCGTCGCCGTCGCAATAAGCTATAAGCCGTGCTAATCATCCAGCACGTTTATAACTTTCAAGCGTAGCTAATTGTTGCCACTGGACTTTTGATAATACTTTTTCATAAGTACATTTAGTTGAAACTAAATGTAATAATTTGAATTCTATTGCTATAGCTTGTCAGCCATGCCAAACTCAAACAACATCGCAAGGTTTTAAAGTATTACCAATGTCTCAAATTTTATACAGATAAACTTTATCTCAAAAAAGTTTTCTCTGCTGATTAAGCCGATATGTTGTTGCTTCACTTTCTTTCTTAAACGCCATCTTCTCAATATACAATGTTATATAAAATCTGTTTGTAATTTCAAGACGTGTCGTCGAGTGCTACAAAGTTCTGTCCTATCTTATTTTTCTCAACGAGTTCTGGATCATCATCTTTAACTCTCTTCATAATTGTCACGATATTACCACGTTCATCAATAACATATCTTCATTTATTTCCATGCACAGTAAACTGCTTATATGTTTTTGAATACTGTGCATTCTTCCAAAAAGTAACGATGTCAGCAATGACTTCCGATTCAGCTCAGATAGGAATCGAAAGGCGTTCCACCATTCTTTTCTTTGCTTCTAACGTAAATCTTAAAGCCATTATAACATTATTCATAAACTAAAAATAACTTTTTTAATTCCATTCCAAAACATTTCTGGACAGAATGTTGAAGCATTTGCTTTCTCAACACTATACCATGTTTGGAAATTCTTACCATTACACATGAGATTAACAATACCTTTAATAAGCAGATTAACTTTAATCACTGCTTCTATATCTAATTCAACGAATCACTCATCAACTAATATCTTTATTCTATTTATAATCTCATCTCAGTATGAACAAATGAATATACTTTGACCAACAGTCTTTACAAACCCTGGCATGATTTCATTTATCTTTTCAACATCGTTATCGTAATTAGTAATTGCTGTTTTGATAGTTGATAAATCTATTTTAATTACAGAAGTAAAATTATTTTGTCAATAATGATTATATTTATTATCACTGAATTGATCAAATCTTCAATATGATATTAAGCTCTTCTCTTGCTCTGCTCTATAAATCAAACCATAAACTAATGATTCAATAGTATTAATTGGATCAGCTCAAGTAGTATCTCTAACATTAGATACATCAGCTTCAACATTATATTCTATCATATCAATGAATTCATCCTTTGTTCATAGTTTAAAACAATCTACATATAAAAGCATACCATAGCATTCAAGGTCTCACAATCTTTCATTCTCAAATTTACTTGATATAAGTTTTTTATACGCTACAAGCTTTTTAAATGTATTATCTTTATCAGCATATAATCACATTATAGTAGGATATAATACTCCACGAATTGTGTGGTTCTGTAGCCATCTCAATTCTTTTTCTCATAATTCTTTATTAGCATTTCTAATAGCTTTAGTTAACTTTACTTTAATTATTCTGTTATTAGCTGAGTCATCTTTGATAGATGATTCTCAAAAATAGATATTGCAACTTCTCATCTTCACAGCCTTCTTAGCCTGGATTCAACCAGTCATTTTAGTTTCTTTATTGGCTGCTCATCTGATTACAATTTCTTTAGCTTCCTGCTTCTTCTGATCTGAATCAACCTTTGATGTCATTTCTTCATAAAGCATACAAGCTCAATCAAGCATTGAATCTATCAATGGCTGAGGTGTTGTCATCTGCATTGATAAATACTTCTTACCAGATTTATATCAAAAGCTAGATTGAATTGCATAACGAAGTGAACTCTTACCAGTCTCAGATCATCAATAGATATTAAGATTTGGTCAAAGTGTTATTCATAGATTGGCTCACATAACATCTTCAACCATATTCATAAATTGACAACTCCATGATGAAACAAATATTTTACCATATACTCTGAGATCTCACAATTTTTTTATGTGTTCTCGATATTCTTCTACTGATACTTCTGGCAAATTATTATCCATAATATCTCTTGCAGTATCATCTACACTCTCAAGAATATCTGGCCAGTCTCAACAAATACCAGTATCTCATATTACACAATATGGCTTACCTGTTTTTTTATTTAATCAATATTTTGAACCTTGATTTCACCAGATGGTTTGCATTCAATATTCTTCAAAGGTATCAGCATTCTCATCGCACGCTGCATCTAAAGCATTGAAAAATCTTTTACAAATCTCATCTGTTCATAAGAAGTGTAATCAAGTATTATTTCTTGTGAGTTGTTTTTCTAATTGTCATGCATATGTGCAAGCAGTTATAGCAATGACTCTACCATCAACTTCAACTAAATATCTAATAGTATATTCTTCAAAGTCTTTCACGTATGAACCACTAGCATCTTTCTTATACATAGATATAGATTCTTCTTCATTGTTAGAAATAAACTTTGCTCATTCATTTATCATAACCATTCTTCAAACAAAGTTAATTCATCCTTTATCAAAGATCATCATTCAACCTCACATATCAACTTCCTTACCAGTATTAGTTTGTTTAATATAATTACACATAACTTTATCTGGTCTACATTCTACATAGCAACTAGGCTTTCAATATCTTTTAAATCCAACATTAACTTTAGCTCAGTTTGATATTAAGCTTTCATTTATTTCTGGACAAATCTTTTTTAAATAATTTCTAACTTCATCATATATTTCAGAAGTCATTGCTCATGGCTTGCAAACGAATTGTTGCATATACATGAACAAAAAATTTATCATTGGTCAAGCTGGTCTGTTATGCTTTGAGAATCAATCATTAACATATCATCAACAATAATTACATTCTACTCATTCTTCATTATATCATACCGATCAAGCTATAGCTTTCTTAACCATATCTTCAGTCATTAAATCCATACGCTTAAATTTATATCAGCTTGTATGTTCCAACATTCAATTAGGTTGTCTGAACTTTAATGCTCAATATCAATGATCAAAAGCTATATATCATCATGGTAGATTATCTATTACTTTTCACCAGCTTAATCAATGTAAAGTACAGCAACGCCATATCTCTCTTTCAGATATACTTAATTGTTTACTTCATTTAGAGTCAATATACTTCTTCGTATGAACATCGTTCCTATACCAGTTGAGTCTTTTAACGCATTCAGGATCTTGTACTCGCTTTTTAATTTGTTGGAAAATTAATTTAACTCGTCCTTTTTTAGCATATCTTATTGTGTCTTTAGCTACAGTGAATGCGTCTCAGAATTCTGCAACATGTATTATTTCGTTTCACTCTTCATCCATACTATCAAATCTTGTCCTCTTTATTGGAAAAGGTAAACATATGTATGCGCTCTTATAATCTGTAGCTTCCTTCTTAAACTTTCTATGAAGTGAACCAGGCAATCTCATCACGTCATTAATGTTTGTTCTTGATGAATCTAACATTAAATCACTTCATACTATTTGATGAAATCATCTCATATAAAAATTATAATCTTCACCAGACATATCTTTAAAAAATGGATCATCCAATTCTGTTGGATCAATCATAATATATGCATGAAATCATCCTGGTGTAATATTAATCCATGAGATATTATTTACGATGTCTTTATAAAAGTATTCGTTAATACCTTCAAAGGCATCAGGTGTTAGTTCTCTGATATTATCAAATCGCCAATTTACAAATTCAATTGGATCAACATCTTTCCAATAATTATATTTAGATAGTTCTTCTGGTAATGGATATCAAACTTTATCATAATCTTTCTTATCAATATCTAACGGAATGCAGTACATTCACTTTCAAAGTTCCTTATTCAATGTTAAAGTTTTTCTTCCTCATTCCATATGTATAAGCCTTCGCCTGCCATTTGGTGTGAACGCGATGGCACGGCTAGGTATATCTTGTACATGCATGCTCATGTATTGGTTATAAGTCTTATTGTCGTGTAAGTCTCATAATCAGTATAAGTATGATCCTAATGTACTCACATGTCGCCATGGTGTCTCAGCTGTAGGTATTAATGTTTCATCAGTTGTTTTATATTTCTGTATTTGTTCATCTAGTAAAGAACCTTTTACACATTCAGTTGTATAAAATTTCCATACCATTTCTGGAAATAGCTCTATTAATTTTGCGTGCTGGTTCTCAATATCTTTCTGAAATTTAGATAAAGTATTTCAAGTAGGTAATTTCATTATTGAGAAATCTATGAAGTAAAAGTGACATAGTGATAGGGACACAAGCATATAGCTTATGTCCCGTATCTATTTGTCTACAATATAAGGTAGAAATTATCCAAACCTTATAAAGCATAATTCCAATTAAAAAGGTAATTGGTCGCTACTTGGAAGTTCAGTCTCTCATTTAGAGAATACTGTCTTAGCTCGCTTTTCATCGTATTGGAATTGTACTACATAATTAAATCCTCATCTCTTAGCTGGATCTTTACTGAATTGCATATAACCTCAGTTATTCTTATTGATAACAACTTTAGCTTTAGTTTCACTATCTTCTCTAACGATATTAGAAGTTAGCATGTTCCAAATTTTTCAGTTCTTTTCTCAACTTCTTTCAATAACGATAGCTTCTGGATAACCTTCCAAAGCAATTCTTCAAGCATCCATATAATCATCTCCATTTGAAAAAGTTTTCTTTTCTGGTTTCTCATTAGCACCAAAGAATAATTCTTTACTAACTCAGTTGATAACAACTGTTCAAGTATACATTTTTCTACCGAAGTCGTCCATAACTTGTGATCCGTCTTCAGCTAAAACTTTAGTTAAATCAACTCTAACCTTTGGTGATGTTTCGTAATCTACTGCCATTTGTAATAATAATTAATTAATAAAATTTATAATGTATCCTTCTTCCATGTAATCATACATTTCATTCCAGGGATACGCTGTGCATGAAGGTCGGCCATTGCCATTCAAAACTGTTCCATAATAAAGCAAGCTATCTCAACATTAGTTTTACAAGCATGCGCTTTATTAAGTAACTCTTCTCAATTCTCTACAAGATGCATAAGCAAATTAGATACAGGAATTCAAACAAAGTTTAACTTATAATGTAATCAAAGTTCTTTGTCCTGTTCTGCATATTCTTTTATAATGTCTTTATCAATAGTATAATCAAACACAAAACTAGAATACGGATAGTCTATTCAGTCGTTATTCTTTATATCAAAAAAAGATTTAACTCCTACAACTTCTATTCCGTTATTTTTAAGAGTCTTCTCTCTTACAGGTTTTTGATTTTCTTTTGGTTTCATTATAAAATTATATGTCTTGTAAAGTAAATCCTAACTCTCAATAGATATTAGCACGTTTAGAAATTCAGCCATAATATTTCTTTCATCATCCTACTTGGATAATGTCGGCATAGTCTATTAGAAATCAATATTCTTTTCAAGGAAAGTTTCTACGCATTCTTCATGCAATCTGTGCAAGAACCTTTTGATTAGAAGTATTGAATGTTAAGATTCAAGTTGTAAGTGCTGGTAAATCTAATCATTCACCACAGCACCCTACAGTTCAGACAATAATATATTGTTGAACATTTTCAAGAGATTTTTGTAAATCTTGTTTTGACGTTTCTCAGATATGTAATCTTGCGTCTTGTCAAATTTTAGATTTTATTTTTTCATATAACTCTTTAGCATACTCAACTCTATCGGTAAAGATTAGTATCTTTCACGATTCGTTTTTATGATAACATTTCAAAGCCATGCCAATAATCTCTTGTGTCCTTTCTTCATCTCCATTAAGCATGTTTCTATATATCTCATATGAGTCTGATGGCAAATCTCATTTACATTTCATCATATAATCCACGTCGTATTGGCGTGTCTTCTTTACTCTTATAACATATAATGGTAAAGCTTTTGCTCATGTTTCAAACATTGTTCAAAATATTTTTTTAAATCAATCTTGCTTGAACTCTTGTCTATATGGTGTGGCTGTCACCCCGAACACACAAGTCTTTGGTGTGTCGTTTCTCCATAAACAAATAGCTCTTAACAAAGTATCGCAAGGACATATATGTGCTTCATCACAGATAAGAATTCTGTTTCAATCATTAAGTTGATCGTAATTCATATCCAATGTTTTGTAATGACAAGCATAACTTTTAGTTGGATCTATGGCTCACTCTTCTTGTGCTCCATTAATTGGTATCAACTCCATTCATCTTTCTGCAAATGAATTCACAGCATTAGTTTGAATTGTAATATTAGGTGTAACAAAAACAATTGGTCTTTCCATACATTTAGCTAATCACCATATCATTCTTGTTTTCCCTGTTCAAGTATCTGAAACTATAAGTCAACCACAAGTTGTCTCCATAGTTTTTATCATAGCTTCAATAGCATTATACTGATAATCGTATAATTCATCTTTAATTGTATCAAGTGTAGCTAGTGGTCATCAAGTCCATACTGTCTGATGCTCAGCTCACTCTAAACAATATCATCATCTTGGTAGATAATATCTAATACTTCCGTCCGAAAGTTTTACTTTCTCAAATAAGTTAATCATCTTAGGGTGCATAGCAAAGTATTGTCTTTGCGCTGGATCCTTAATAAAGTAAGATATATCTCTCAAGTCTTTTATCTTAAAATGTTCAGGGACGGTATCGTAAAACACACGTCCCTGCTCATCTACGTCTACATGTATATCTAGTGCTGACATTACTGTTTATGATAATAATCAACAACTAAACCTATGTATTCTCAAACAGCTTTAGCTTGGTCTCATTTAAACTTTCAACTCTTATCAATGTCTGATACAAGCTGATTTAATTGAGTAGCTTCATCTTCTCCTCAAACCATAGTTCCTATTGAGTTAAATAATTTCTCAGCTGAGTCAAAATTATTAAATCAAACTTTCTGTGCCATTTCTTTCCAAACAATACTTTCATCAACAGATGCAACAACTTCTCATTCTTCAGCATCAGCATCTTCAACAACAAGTTTAATCCATGTTCATAAGTTCATATCAGTTGTATCATTAATACAAGCGAACCTTGATTTAACTGGTGCAAGTGGTGAGTCGTTTATTTCAACTACTCTCTCTCAACCAGGAAGTTTAGTTATTCTAGCAACAACGTCAAAGTAATATGATAACTTTGATTTTAATGATCAGTCTACATTCGGTATATATTTTATAATACCTCAGTCTTTATCTTTCTCATATCATTCTTGACATATTACAATTACATGTTTATTCAAGTCTCTAATCTGAATAACCACGTCCTTTAATTCATCTGCTAATACTCACCACGATTGCATATCAAGGAACCTCTTTTCTCATTTCAAATCTCTTCTAAGATTATCTGAGATTTCTGTCAATGAGTCTATAATGATAACGTCGTATGGTTGAGTTAGTTTCTCTAACACACCAGGCTTTCTAAGTTCCTTAATTTGTTCAGCCTTAGTAATTTGTAGAACCTCAGGATCTTTGTCTGATACTTCATGTGTCCATCAATTAGGCTGTCCTTTTCTAATAGAAGCTAATCAACCTTCTGCTGATATGAATAAAGTTCTGAAGTCTTTCATAGCTGTTCATCAGAATGATGTCTTTCAGCATCATGAATCTCAAAAAATTAAAGCTTTAATCTTCTGGTCTTTGTTTGTAAATGTTTTAATCTCTAACATGTTTAATAATAATTAATGAATAAAATTAAATCTTTCAAATGTTATGCATTACGTCGTAGGTATATTTCCATATTTTTTCTACAACTCTTTTAAGTTCTTTACTATCTTCTAATATATCTGGTCGCTTATCACAAAGTCTTGTGTCTCAATCATCAACTAGAAAATAATAACAAACTTTACCTTCAAGCCATTGCCACTCAAGTCTGTTATGAGTGAACGCTCGTATGAATGTATTAAAGTTTAATGCATCTTTTGTAAAGCAATTAGGTGCATCAGCTTTATCAGTCCATTCAAATGAAGGCACGCTTCATTCTTTAGTAATAGCCAATACGTCCATGTAGATGTATATAATAATATAAAAGACGAAGGCAACAGATATATAGATAGGACACTACACAAAACCTATCTGGCTCTGTTACCTTCAAGTCCAAACTGCATTAATATTCTCTACTAATCCAGTAGGACAACCAAACTAAATCTTCCATACTCTCCAGTATTTCATTTTTGTCTGGTGCTCTGTGAACTAATATTTTAGGATAATTCACAAACAATTCTAATTGGAACGTGAAGTCCGAACTATTCATTCTTATCGTATCTGTATCTTCATTCAACTCTTTATCAAGATACATAAACCTTGTGCATACATAGAATGTAGATAATCGTATCCATTGTCTCCATTCACCAATAGTTGGATCACGTCCTTTGATATGTTTCTCATACCAATAGTTAGTATATTCTCTAAGCTTCATCTCAAGGTATCTAAATGATATAAATAAGTTTTAATTATTCAAGAGTTTTTTCAATAAATGAAGCAAACTTATCAGCCATGTTAATATAACTTGCCTGAACTTCTATCATCTTCTTGACTATTCATTGTGTTCAAACACAATCAAAATCATAATCTTCATCAAGTATAGTCCATATATAATTGTTTCACTTTCAACAATTGAAAGCTCACTTCCAAATCATATACCAGTCTGAGTCTGGTTCTCATATCATATGAAAACAAACTGGCATATTTAATATGTCTGCTATATCATTCATAATAGATTCAAGTTCATATTCTCTATCTATTCAAAAATTTTCATTTTCACTATATCAATGTTCCTTGAGATACTCATCAACATATGTGAGTATCTCTTCTTCAGTATATGGTCTTGCGTTTTGTGCAAGTATAATATGAGTCAATTCCTCATGGTCAATATGTTTATTATTTATCTTCATGTTCTTGATTATTATTATCTAAATTTTCTTCACACCATATACATTTTGTGTGTTCATCATCTAACCAATCATCTTCGTTTTCATCATCACAAAGTGCTCAGCATGTCGGACATTCTTTACTATGTCAATAAAACGGATCATCATATTCTACTTCTGATTCAAGTTCTCATTTACTATAATTGTAAATTCAACTGAAACACATTCAAGGTTCTTCAAAACAATATTCAATATCGCAATCAAAAACTTCAGACAACTTCTTAACTACTGGTGATTCTGGTCACCACGGTGTTCGTCAAAATAAACAACAGCTTTGAACTTCACTACCGTTATCTTCCCGTTCAAGATATATATCACACAGTCACCATTTTTGTCACCAGTTTTCAATTTGCCAATGATACCATAATTGTTTATATGGATACTCTTCTCTAAAACTTTTAAACTTTCAATCGTGTTCTTTAGCATATTTACTTTCAACCTCATTACATTTATGTTCAAGTTCTAAATCTTCAAGAACATGTTTAGGATATGGTATAAGTTTCTCAGCAATACCATTATTATTTTGATTCTGGTCTAACACTCGGTTAGATAATTTATGAACATTTTCTTTTGAAATATTTCTTATGTTCATAATAAAACTACAATTGTTGCACATATTTATAATACATTAGGAATTAAATCTTTATCTCTTAAATAACATAATCGGTATTTGAGTTTTATATATTCATCTTTATTTTCAAGCTCTGGATGTTCATCCATATAACTTGAATATGTATAATACTCTCATTTTGATTCGTAACATAAATCATTATACCGTCTTCATTCTATATCATTTCGGTCACAATATATATGTCGCATGAGTTCTCAATACTCATCCTTCATTCATACTCACATGAAGTTTTGATTATCAAAACAATCTTTAATAAAATCTGCAAGCCTGATGATCACGTCTCCACATGTTGTTAGTACATCAGTCTTAACTCTAACTAGTTCTAATGTTGGCATTATTCATCTTCGCTATCATCTAAAACATAACCGTCTCGGTTCTCTTTCATATAATCTTCAAAGTCTTGTTCAAGGTCGTAGTAATCAAGTATATCTTCTATTCAAGTTTCTACTCAATACATGTCTGTTGCGAACTGAAGTACCTCTCCAGGTACTCAAGTTCATCACATAAAATCTTCAACCAATAGCCAATTGTTATTTGCAAGTGGATCAAAGTATTGTTCACTAATCGGTAGTCTCATCTTCATCATCTAACTCATATAAAATTTCATCTATCCAATCTTCCACGTCACTGAAGTCACGTGGATAAATTGTTCAGTCTACATCATCAATATGATACCAATCATAATCTCAATCAACTTCACTCAATCTATTCTTGAGTGTAAGTATTCACCAGTCTTGAAGTGTTTGTTTTATAAACTCTTCTATTCAGTCTGATGTCTCATAATAGTATGTATATGAGTCTAACTCATAATCATTGTCTGAGTTATAATCACATATATCTGACATTGCATCAGATATAATACTGTCTAAATCACAGTATGAATTTTTCAAAGCTGACTTATAGTCACGTAGCTTTTCTATTAATTCTTGTTTATTCATCGTCTTCTGTAATACAATTTAAAACTCAATCACAATATAATTGTAATATGTATCTATTAAATGTGCTAATAATAAGATTAGCATTATGTGGATCTGCATGTGCAAGTGCATGTCCTAAAGCATTCAAGAATGAACCTCAATATTTAATCCGTGCTTCTTGTATATCATAACGGCTAAATCTAAGTTCATCTCTTTCTCATTCTTCATTCTCATATGAGAACACAGCTTCTTCTAATAAGTTAGAATAAGATAAATAACTATATAATTTTTCAATCATATTATTTTATGTTATCAAAATAAACCATAATCTTTAAAGGTCCTTTATTACCCCTTGTTTGTTCATTCTGTTTCTTCCTTATGTAAAATAAAAGATTTATCAACAGGTATCTTCTTCATTACAACCTCTGTATAAAAGTCATAGTTATATGCCTTCCAGGTATAATCTGGATATTTGTAATCTTTGCTATAATCTCATTTATCATGTCTTTGTCTATTATAAGTTTCAAAACAATCAGTTGTAAATACAAAGTTTCAATATCTAAATTCAGAACATTCATCCCGATTTATACTTCCACAATCTTTTAATTCATCTGAAAAATAATATTGCATTAGTTCAATAAAACTTTTTTTTGCTTTATTATAATCAGAATAAACTTCTGTAAAATTATTTCAGTCATTCTCATCATATACTTGAACAGCATATATATATTCTATTCATTTCTTTTGTATCAAGTTATCTACATGTTTAACTATTTTATTTAGTTCATCATGTATTAATGTATCAGCATCACTGATAGGTTTTAATTCTGTATTATTATATTGTAACATTTTATTCTAATCAATAAAAAGATAAAAGGTCATCGGCGAAACTACTACCGAAGTCTCGTGAGTAATGCTCTCCTCACCAATATAAATGAAGTTCTGCTGTTCAATCTATTTCCCGAAATACACCTGGTCAACCTATTGTAATTGTCAATTTATATATTGCATCATCTCTATCTAAGATTTCAGATGAGTCATACGGATCAACCTTCATTCGTTTCTCAATAGATAACAACTCATAGTAATTATCTATTGCTTCGTTGATTCAGTCTCGATCTGTATTATATTCATCAACAACTTTACTTCAGTCTTCATATTCATTGTCTTCTTCATATACAACAAATTTTTCTACCTCATCTTCTCATAAAATTTCTTTAGCAATCTCAATACGTTCAACACTTTCTGGTGTCTCAGTATAATAATCATGCCATAATAATCGTGACTTTTTTTCACGTTCAAAATACTCTTGTGTACTACTCATCTTTTTCTTTATTAAGATTTAAAACTTTGTTCTTAAAATGTTTATAAACAATTTCTAATCATAAAATGTAATCGCGAACTTCTTCGTCGCTATCAAACATTATATCATCTTCAAGTTCATTAATCAAAACAATAGCTCATAATGTATCATCGTAATAGCTTAAGTATAAAGCTCATTCACCTTCTCAAGCATACGATACAAGTTCTTCAATATAAAAATCCATATTACCTTCAGTAGCCTTTTCAATAATATCAACAATTTTTGTTTGACTAATTCTTGTCGGATAATGAAAGTCTTGATCGGTGATTACATTAAATAATTTTTCTTCGTTCATGTGAATATATAATAAAAATAAAAAAGGCGAAACTAAAATTGCCTCGCCTTATGGAAGTTTAAAATAAATATTTAATCAGGGGATTTCTGTTACATAACTTCTTCTCTGATTAGTATGAACACTATTAATAATAGCATTCAGATAATTAATCTTATGAGTCGTTTGTTGCTCATCAATTAATTTACAGTTGAATAAAATGCATTAGCAATACAGTTATAGTTTTTTAATAACCATACATTAAATTTTCATTCTTGTTTAGAATGATTCAACTTCATAAATTTATCATACTGTTTATCTTCTTTAAGTCAATCAATAAACTGTTCATACAATGTATCTTCTATCTCTCGGTAGTTACCTTTATGTCAATTCCAGTGTAGAACTGGATCACTCCAGTCTCAATTATATTCCATGTATATTCCTGGAACTCATCTCCAGTTTGAGAATAGTTGAAGGACAAGTGTTGATAACCCTCAACTACTTAAGTCCATATCATAACAATAGTTACCATTAATCCATACCTCTATAACTTTGTTATGTCTATAAAGCATAATATTATAAATTCCAAATGAAGTAGTAACTTCTAAATCTATCTTCATTTCTCAAGATTGAAATTCGTCTGATTCAATCTTATCTAATAACCATTGTGATACTTCAGGTACTGTATTAACATAATCTGTAGATATATCTACACGTCTTAAAAGTTCATAAGTAAATAGGTCCATGTTTAATAATTGTTTAAAATATAAAATTAATATGAAGCTTCTTTTAATTCAAGCCTAAATTTCTCTAGTCTTTTTACAATCCTTAGATACATTCCTTCAAATAATTCTCGTCTAAGTTTTAATTGATCATCATATGAAAGCGTACCGCATTGTTCTTTAGCATACTCAAATCTTTCATCAAGTACTTTGAGTAACCCGCGGATACAATCGTCCGCAAGTTCTCATCAGTCTCAGTTATTTCATATAGCTATTTTTAAGAATTCTATTTCTTGTTCTTTAGTCATGTCTATCAAAATAATTATATAAAAGTTATCATTCATATGTAGGATAATCATCTACATATTTATCAAGTATTTCTGTAATATCAAAATATATTTCATCATCAAATTCTTCATATCATTCTCATCACCATTCCATTTTAGATTTTGTATGATTCATATATTGTTTACAGCATCTCCATAAAGTTCATCAGTGGTCAAGCCACGATTTAACTTCTGTCGTTTCAATATAATCTTGTGCTTCGTATATAACAATTCTATATACTACAGATGATGCTGAATCTTGATGAGTTCAGCAATAAAATATTAAATCTTTTTGCATGTTATCAATTAAAGTTATGAACTAAATCTTTTGCTTCTTCACTCTTGACATCATCAGCACTGATATCAAGTCAAGAACAAAAAGCATTTACATAAATACTATCTATTAATTTTTCTTTGTCGTCTTCATCATCCACATTATGATTTATTATATATCTAAATATCTCTCGGATGATTGAGTTAGTATAATCAGATGTTCTTATTTGTTTATCTTGAAGACTCTCAAAGAAATATGTTAGATCTAATTCAGAACAATCTACGTCTCGTTCTTCAATTAAATCATCTATATATTTTTGATCAAGTACAGGTATGATCAAGTCTCAATAAGTTATTATTCATTTCATTATTTTCTGTATTTTAATTCAGTTAAAATCACCTCATCACTTTTTGGTGTTAATTGCAAATCTTTTTCTTCAATATATTTTAATGTTGCAAATAAAAGTATTTCCATAAAAGATTTTGAATTTGCCGATTCTTTACACGCATCACGGAATGCTAACAACATTGTTATTCATTCGCGTGGGTTGTTTAAAATATTTGGTATTATTTTTTCTTCAAATATTTTTTGAACTTTTTCACTGTCAAATTCTTCTGTATCTCACAAGAACATGTTATACACTCCTGCAAGTTCTTCTGCTGTTTTTAACATTTTTTTACTAGTCATGTTTATAATATAATTAAGAATTAAATATGAGATTTAGGTTCTCGTTCCCGTTCTGGATCATCAGTTGATTTCTTTTGAAGTCAATCATAATCCAGATGCTGAGAATAAAAGTCAATAGTATACCATTCTGTTCATGCTGAATCACAATCATCACATGTCCAATCATAGTATAAGTTATCTCATTCAACAGCTGACGCTGAATAAGTTAAGTTTTCACCTCAACATACAGGACATTCTCCTTGTAGGTCAAAGCTGTTTCTGTCTAATCTAATGCTCATCTTAAAGTGGTATAGAATTAAAAACTTTTTTTATTTCTTGTAATTTGTTTTCAAATGTGATATCATTCCGTCTACTCTTTACAAGTCCTTCAACGATATCATCAAAAGTAATCTCTCCGTTTATAAACATATTCTTTACAAACTCTTCCATTTGTTCTGCTGTATATCCTTCATCATACAGCTTTCTAAGTTCGTGTCTTATAAACACTTTCTTTTTTTCTTCTTGTTTCATTTTGTATAATTTATAAATCTAAAAGTTTTCATTAATAAATTTAGTTACTCGTTGCTTAGCATCTTCTAAAGATTCAAAGTCTTTTGGTGCTTCGCAATCTCCTTCTGGAAAATACAAGTTTGGATTATACACATACACTCTATACTCTCGTGTCTCTGGTTCATAATCCATAAGCATTGGTTCTATTGTAAACTTCCAATGTCTATACCATGCTGTATAATTTCATCATTCTTCTGTTCGTTCCATGTTTATCATCTTAAAGATTTAAAAGTAATTTTATTCTTATCAAAATAAGAATGCACTCGTCAATAAACCTCATTAGGTGTATATCACCACGGTCCTTTTCTAGCACCGTCAACACCTAATCAAATTTCTTTTAAGTTAAGATTGAATGTCCAGTCTGAAGTCAATTCTGTTTCAACTCATCACGCTCATTCATATGGACTAAATAAATATATAGCACTTCATTCTTTAACAGTCAATCTTCTAGCTTTCATAATCTCAATCATGTCGTGAAGGTTTCAATTATAATGTATGCATATTCATAATTGTCACCACGCTCAATCATATATCTCTCTCATATGAGTTGAACGTTCAGTCCGTCATTGAGATTTCTTAAGTGATCTAAAATATTTTAAAGGATATCTATGCCTATCATATATATCATCAGGTATCCACATTGTCTTTTCAGGATCAGTCAATAAATAAAAGTTATAAGTTATCCTATTAAAATGTTCTATGTTTGCATCAAACTTGTCGCAATCATACATTGCTTCTCGTAATGCTGAATGCAAATCTTCTTCGTCTTCAAGTTCAGGATGTTCATCTACGAATGGTTCAAAGAATGTTCTATAGAATTGGTCTTGCTCATACTGGTCATACCAATCTTTACAACATATGAAATCATATACGTATGATTCTGGATCAAGATAAGTTCATTCGTTGATTTGTTCTTCAACATAATCCAGTAACTTTCTTACTGTATCATCTTGAAAATAATCATCATAGTCTCGGTATAGAATAAGCTTATCCTGCTTCTCCATTCGTTCTTTACAGATAGATTTTAATTCTTCTCGTTTCATTTTATTGCATTGTTATAATCTAAAACTAGGCGCTCAACGCCATGTGGTATTCATAGCATACGGATTCACCACTCTTCCCGTATGTTTACGTCGGAAGTTTCTGTATCTCATTTAGTAAAATAAAGATATCCGTCAAACGTATCCCGACTAACGTCGTCTGGATATTCAACTACCAATACTGATAAGTATGGATAGTCTTCTTCATCAAAGTAACGCTTGATGTAGCGTACCATTGGTCTGAAGTATTCTTCAGTCCAATCAAGCACTGTCTCAACCGTGTGCTTGTTCATTAAAATCTGTAGTGTCTTCATGTATAATACATTAAAATAAATAAAATGAATAATACACTTATTGGAAACTTAGTATGAAATAAATAACCAGGGGGACTAGGTATGAACGCCTGGTCTGTTCGGTCTTGTACTAGGTATGAACGCCTGGTCTGTTTAGTCTTGTACCAGGTCGTATGTTTAGAATAAAAAAAAGAGTATCACGTTTGTGATACTCTTTCAAAGGTTTATCTGTTTCTAATGTTAAACGTTGATGGGTTTATCTCATATCCATAAATGTCTGAAAGACATACAACCATATTTGGTTCTCGTGCACCAGATGTCTCAGGTGAACTAGTTGCATAACGCATACCATTATCATTAGCTTCTTCACAGTGATGCCAATTAGATAAGCAACCTAACGTTTGTTTCTTTCATAAGTTCTTATTAACTAATGTTCTACCTATTGCATCTAAACTTGCTCATAGATTTGAATATGATTGTCACCTTGGATTACTATCTGTGTTTCAAACATTTCAGATGTTCTTAACTCAAGCTCAGTTCTTTCCTCACGAAGTCTCAGCTATTGTTATGCATCATATTACTCATTCAGTAATACCATAATGTTCTTCAACTTCTCGTATTACTTTAGGATCAAGTCAATAGTCTGACATTAATTCTTTAAATCTTTCGTGAGATGTAGTTCAAGTTAACTCTGGCATCTCTTGGTTTGAACCGTCTTCAGTTAGCTTTCCTGGATACCATTCAGTTTCAGGGAATGGTCAATCGTATTCGCATCAAGCTCAAGCAACTAAACCTATGAATCATTCTTTAGTTTGAATTCATAATTTTATATTCTCAAGTTCTTGTTCAATCAATGCATCGCATTGTGTCTTAGGTTCTTCTGTTTCTTTTCATAAAATATTATTGATGAAAATCTCAGTCGCTTCTTCATTTAATCTTATAGCTTCTGAGTTTAAATAAAAGTATTCCATTTCACGTTCATAAATTTCTCAAGATAATACTTCTTGTCTTTCAGTAATATAGGCAAGCCTTGTAGATATCTCATCAAGCTTTTGTAAATCAAGTTGTCTAGTAATAGGTTTGTTAGTTAGTAATCATCAGATGATGTATCAAGCGATAGCTAATACGATAAGTGATAGAATAATTTTAATAGTTTGTTTCATAGTTTATAAGTATAAATAATAAAAGATAGGGGAAGGGGGAAGACAACTAATTGTTGTCTTCTTCATCCTCAAGCATAAAACAATCATTCCATTTTTCAAGGATAGATTGCATATCTGATTTGTTTCAGAACAAATCATCAAAGCTGATATTGAATGCTTCATATTCAGCTCTGTCTTTCTCATAGATTGCTTCACAGTTTACACGGAAGTCTTCTCTCATTAGTTCATTTGGTCTGTGATTATTTAAATAAGTCATCACTTGCCAATAGAACTTTCACTTTAATCACTCTCTGTAATTTATACGATAGCATTCTCTATCGTATTCATAGTCCTCCATATTAGGAACTATAACGTCTTCGTCGTAGATGGTTGGCATTTTGCTGTAATTAATCACAAATAAAAAAGTCACTTGTATCAAACAAGTCATAAAGTTCTGGATGTCTGTTAAGATTAGATAATATGTATTCTTCTAATCTAACAATCTTGCAATCCAATTCTCACAAGTCATCAAGTGCTTGTCACTTCCTTTCTTTTAGAAGTTCTGCGTGTGCCTGGAAACTAAGTTCTAGGTCTTTGAAAAAGTTCTCTGACATTTTAATTGTTGGTAAATAAATATAAAATAACCGAAGCTACTATTCGGTAGCTTCAGTATTAGTCTTAATATAAAAACAATCCCGTCAATCTATGTCTCAAGTGATAACACACTCTGGTATATTATCTTTAATCCATAGCTTGGCTTCTCTTGTGCTATCAAAACACATTATAAAATCATTGTCAATGATGATAGCTTCGTGGCCTGGAAGTCTTCCAAAGATTTCACTATCTGGTATCTCTGGATGATTCTCAGATAAATCACAGAACGGTCAATATTCTGCTGGATCAGTATCTACCAATCAGAAGTAGGTTCTGTTGTTGTTTACGTAATTTGATTTGAACAGTTCTAAAATGTACTCTTTATTAAAAGCTTCTAGTTTCATTTGTAGTGTTTTAAGATGATAATAAAAAGTCCGCTTATCGTTACGGGATAACCGATTATTTTCTACGGACATTAAACGGATGATTAAAAATTAAAAGCTATCCAGGGGATAAGGTTCATTAAAAAAAAGAGAATGATTATTACCATTCTCTTATATAAGTATTGATAAGATAATCATATTCACATTGAGTGAATGGATTATCCTGTGCTCTGCATTTTATAATTGTAGAATAGATTTCTCCAAATCATTCCTTTCTTTGATACACAACGTCATAATAATATATATCATTGTGTTCATAAAATCTAATCTTTATGTATCAACTATTACAGTTTCACATAAAAGATTTAATAAGTCTAGTGTTTTTCAAAATAATATTATTAGATAATAAAAGTGTGAATAGCTAGAAACGCCATTCTCATTCTTCGGAAGATGAAGAATTATTATCTATTCAGGGGGTAGCATTAAAGCTAGTCATTCAGTCTTCTCAATATAAAGGACATTGTTCTCTTAATGGACACCGTTTACAAGCAAGACATTTCTTTGGGTTGAACTCGTCGTTATCATATGCCTTTATATATTCAGTTAGTAAATGATAGATCAGTCTTTCACTGTCTTCATATTTATAATTCAATTCTATTATCTGTAGCTGTGGTGTTTTTTGTTTGGTCCAAACGAAATAAGTAAAGTCAAAATCATCTCTCTTTTTCAGCTGTGGAAGGTTAGAAGTTATGCGTCGCATCCGTGGATAAAGTCTTCGTTGAAGTTTAAAATCAGGTTCATTCTTTCACCACTTTGACTTCGCTGTTTTACAGTCTCAGATAGTATAATCACTGAACACTCGGTCTGCTGTTCAAGTTAAATATATCTCGTGATATGGTGGAAGGCTAACGTTGTTAGCACTTTGATCCGCGTCCATAAGTATACGCAAGGTCATACGTTTCTGTGTATATAATGGGTAATGAGTTTTATATTTAGAATCAGCTGGTAAGTCTTTCCATAGCTTTGCGAACTGGAAAAACATTTGGTATTCAGGATGTTCAGTTGAGTTTCATAATACACGTAGCACTTCATCTCATAATTTATCTCAGTATTGATAAGCTGTCATAAGTTGTTCAGCTATATCTCAGGTATAAAAAGCATTACGTCAATTCTCTGATGGTTTAGATTTATCAAACTTATAACGGTAAGGACAAGTCATAAATCATTCCAATCCTGTTGGATGTAGCTCGTGTGTTGTTGGCGTTGCGGTTGTATTTATATTATGTGTACGCCAATCTATTGTAGGTATTATAATGTTATCCATTTGAATTGTGATGGTTAGGTGATAAAGGTTTTATATTTTTTAGTGGTGTTCTATTAGTGATATTAAAGTCTTCAATCAGCTGTGCTTTAAATGTCCCGTCTGGTTGTTTGATATTAAGTGAACGTACGTGCTGATTAAATCTGATAGGTTCAGGTGTGGATGATGATATTGTTGTAGGTGTGGATGGTGCGCTGATAGGTGCACCATACTTAATTATATTTTTCAGTCTTTTAATTCCAGAACGGATTTGAATAGGTGAGAATTCATTATAATTATATTTCATAAAGTGTCTTATAAGATGCGTTTCTGAAACTCTATTAAAGTCTATGTATTTATAGATGTCTCTATCTACCAGTGGAACTTTGATATCTTTCAAGTGGTAAGTTGGATGGTCTTTATCTATTGGTGGAATCTCAAGGAAGGTTATATTATCTGATACTAGATTATGTATAACTGGTATTTCAGATAATGAATAGCTTGGTCAATAATCTTTAGTAAACTTTTGTGGTAAGTCTTTAAATCTATATGTCCAAAGTTTAGCTTCACAATCTAAAGGTCTATTAGTCCGATCAAGTTTAGTATATGAATTAGTATGTGGATAATAGTTAGCATAATTCTGTCGTGGGTTTTTACGTTTTATATCTACGATAAAGTTTATATTATCTACACTGTAATCAATGTCTCTAACTAATTCATTTGCTTCTGTGCAAGGAATTAAGAACGGACAATTATCTAAGTATCTTCACTGCAATGTCCGTTGTTCATATGTAGGGAACGGGAATGGTAGTAATATAAAGTTAGTGGATGGTGAGATACATATTGTTTCTGCTGTAGGAAACAATAATGTCAGGTCCTTTAATGGTCGAAAATAATTTGAGTATTGTTTGTCAAATAGAATGGAATAATATTCAACTAGCAAGGATACTGTTTGCTTAGATTTTTTTTGTGGTCAAAACGAACTGGGTTTTGTGGTTGTATTTTGTTTGAAAAAATTTTTCAGTTTAGTTATGTTTGGAGTGGCATACATTTTTAGTCGCTCCATATTTTTTTTGTCTTGATAGAATTGATATGGTTTCATTAAGTGTTTCGTATTGATATAAAATAGGTGGGAACTGGATGTTGTTATCCATAGCATATAGATATGTTTTCTAATTGCAAGCTAAAGTGTCTTGAGAAGTCTCGTGTAGGGGTTATTTCAGATGAGACCTGGCAAGTATATATGTATATTATATATCTATATATATATTATAAGTATCGTAGAAATATTATTATTATTATATATAGTAAATACGAAATGTCAAATTTAAACATTTGTTTAAAACATAGGTGAGAACTGGTATATCTATGTTGACATATAGGAAGAGAGTATTACTTATCTTGACAATATATTAAAAAAAATTACTAATATATATGTAAAAATAGATAATACTGTATATACGTATTGACATATAGATAATAAAAAGTACATAATGTATTGACATATATACAAACGTATGTAGCTCAATAAATTAATTATTATATTATACCTATTTTTTATATATAGGTATATAAAATTGCATATGCTACGCCAGGTCCAATAAGGGAAATACCCTACACTAAAAATATCAAACATATTAATGACAAGGTATGAACGTCCGTGTGTTAGGTCTCTTGTACCAGTTTCCAAATGTCAAGTCCTAACAAGTTACATAGCAAAAGGGACACAAGTCAAGCTTGTGTCCCTTAGGTCTAACCTATGATGATGAACTCAGAACGGTCTAGGGTTCTAACCACTCATTTGTGGTTGATGAATTTCCATAGTCCGTCTCTGCACCTTGTGATGCGAATCAAGTTCCCGTCTTTTAACTTAGCGATATACATTTTGTTTGTGTAAATATAAAAGGTAAAATGTCAAGTGGATACGAAAAAAAGCTACACTCCCTAAGCGGGAATGTAGCTGTAGTTAACTTCCTTGATAAAATCGTGGAAGTAAACTGTACCGCTCTTATAATTGAAGATACGATACATTGGTCTTTTGTTCTGCCAAACTGTATACTCTGTATACTTTTCAGCTTCCTTTACTTGAGATGCGTTTTTCTTCGCAAACTCTAAAGCCTTGATTGCTTGCTCCTTAGTCAAGACTTTCTTAGTAAAATTTCTAGTGTTTTGTGTAGTAGCCATTTTCGTAAAAAAACAGAATAATAAAAAGCCTGGCTATCCTACGGGACAAACCGATTTCTTTCACCAGGCTTGTGTGTGTAGTAGATTTGTGTGTAGAACCTACATTAAATGGTAGCTTAAATCTTTCCGCATATCCAGGGGTTTATAAGCAAACTCATAGTGTATACTCAATGAGTACAAATATGAGAATACCTATAAAACAAGTTGATAGCATAAATACTGCTTGCTCGTCTGACTTGAACACTACCATTCAAGCACAGATTAAACAAGCAAGCACGAATAATAATAGTGTAACCATTCTTCATTCAATAGGATATAAAACTACACACTTCGGTTGCTTGAAAATTATTATTCATTCAGGGGTTCTTACTAGTGGCTACTGGCTTGTACCTGTTGTTAAAAGCTACACACTTGTACCTGTCTTATACATTATGATCTTATTTATTACTATAGTCTGCTCCGCAGAATACAGCGTATATATAGAGTATATAAGACATAAGATATAAGACCATAAGACCCCCATAATAAATTAAAAAATACGAAGTATTGTTCCTCTCAAAATTTCGGGATTTTCCCATTATGGCCAAAAAAAATTTCCGATTTTTCCTATTATGGCCTTCCATTCCCTGGCATGAGCCTGGCGAGTGATTTCACTTGCGTGAAATCAATCAACTTTCTCTTGACACGCCAAACCATTTTGTTATATAACATCATATGAAAGAGTTCACGCGAATAGAAGATTTAACCGAGAGGATGATCGTCCGAGAGCGTAAAACATCAGTGCAATCAAAGACTGCCCATCCCAACAGATATACCAGTCCAGCGTACGCGCTGAAAAAAAGATTGGATGTTTTGTGAGCGCGTATTGGAAGGACAGTGTCTTCCGACACTGCCTCTCCATCCTTCCGATATGTAAACAATGCAGATGCATGGACTCTTATCGTAGCCGAGTATGACAGGGTATTAACTGATGTGTATAATGTTATAATGTACATCATCACCCTGGACAGATATACCTCGACAGTCACGCATAACCGTGGATATTATTGCAGAAAGAAAAAGCAGCTATACTGGAATCTCAAATCGGAGTATACTGCTAATCCTAAGCAACTGTATCCATTTCGGGATGTAGCACGGGATCGGTTCTTCACAAACACAAACTCCATACCATCCACAAAGTGAAGAATCCCCTTAAATAATTATCTTTTTAATTACTTAATGAAATTGCAAGATGAGCAAAAAAGCAAGTAAAGCAGCACCTTCTGTTCCAGAAACATCTGCTTCACATCAACCTTACATCACTCTTCCAGGATCAGCATTCTTCGATCAGGAATTAGGAGATGTAATTTATAACAAGCTAATGAAAGCTCCAGTGAAAGATTACCAAGTTCTTCTATGGCTATCTAAGCTAGGATCAACTGTGAATAATATCGCAAAAGAACTTGTTGTTGAAAGAGATAAAATCGCAGAAGAGGTTGGATTTGATAAATCAGTTCTTCAAGGAGCACTTACTCCAGAAATGCTAAACTCTGCTGAATATCAAGAAAAATCAAAGAAGTTCTGAGAATTACTTCAAGAAAGAATCTTCAGTAAAACATTCTGTCTTGAACCACTTGGATGCTTACACCTTGATTTAACTAATCCTGACGGACATGCAAAGAGCTTTCTTGAATGAGCAAACCTATCTGCTGATGATTTGCTTAAGCTTTGAGAAGCTGGAATTCTAAGCATCACTGAGGATCCTGCAACTGAAATTTGAACTCCAGTTCCAGCCAAAGAAGAAGAAAAAAAAACAGAAGAGGTCAGCGAAGAAAAAACAGGCGAGGCTGACGATATTTTAGTTCCTAATGATAAATAGATATGAAGACATGATTACCTATTGTAGATAAATTCGATTATCCATTTAATGATATGATCAGATGAGTGGAGACATGGCAAGCATGAGAAAAGACAACTATATGTTTAGTTACTCTTGATAACTGACATGAAGTTGTGTGATATGCTCATTGTATGAATGCAGACAACTATGACTTCGAAATCTGAAAAGAAGAAGCATATAAAAATGCCTGTGATAAAATCTGGGATATATATGCATTCTTGTATGCTGAAAATAATTGCGATGAAGATGATGATGAAGAAGACGACGACAGTCTTATTCATCACATTTGTTGCAAAGCTAAACACTGACACAAATAATTATTTATTATTTAACAACCTTATTTAACAATGAAAGAACTATCAAAGAAAGATATTGTAAAATATCTTCGTGATGAGGAATTCGTCCTCACTAAAAAAGATGCAAACATGATTGTAGATGCAGTATTTGATTATGTAAAATCTACACTCCTAACTCATTTAAAATCAGGAGAAGATGTGAGATTATCTATAAAATGATTCGGATCATTCTTCACCTACACAAAGCCAGGACAGAAGAAGTATAATCCACATACACGTTCTTACCAGAACGCACCTACAAGAAGAATTGTAAAATTTAAGAGATCTAAATTTTTATCTCATCCACAAGCTAAATACTAATGGCACTAACACGAGCAGAATTAGAAGGAAATGCAGAAGAGCGTATGACTCATGAAGTTGACGAGAATGGAGAGTCACTTCCAGAAGAATGACAGTTCGACTCGAGAATAGAACGGGTTGTATCTATGAATTCTGCAAATCCAAAAGCTCAAGATGTGTCATCACCAGAAGCAAGAACCCAGAGATACGCAAAACGTTTTCCCTGGGTTCTAAAGAACTGGAAAAGAAAACAAGTGATGTATGACTGAGACCAGTCATTCATTAACGAAACTGTAGAACCATATTATGCTTCACGCTGGTATGAACAAAATAAAATCAACAAGAGAGATGTTAAAGAAATGTTCTTTGGTGATTTTGAGGTTTTTACTTTGTTCATGCAGGCAAGTCCTACTCCTAACTCCAATGCTCCCACTCTTCCTCAATGAAAGAATGTGACAACAGAGTTTGCAGAATTTCTATGACTGCTAACATCTCAACGTATCTTAAAAGAAAAAAACTTTAGAGTGTGGCAAACTATACTTCAAATCTACGATCTCTATGAAATAGAGAATCCAGATCCAATACCAAACATCCATTTTTTTAAACATAAAACTAATTTAGAAAAAAGAAGGATTGCATCAAATAGACCTAAAACTATTCATGATGTAATATCAAAACATCCAGTAGATACTTGAAGAATAACATCACCTGAAATACTTGAAGCAAAAGATGAAAAGCTAATTGAATTCTTAAAGAATAATGCACGTGACTTATATAAAATCTATGAAAAAGCTTCGGCTATTCCAGATGATGCACCTATGCACAAAAAGGATTTGAAGCTTGCATCCTACGAGAGAATCATAAAATTATTTAATGAAAGATTCTCAACTCCTGGTTCAAGACTGGATTGAGCTAACACTGACTATATTCCACCAGAGGAAGATGTCAATGCACTGGATCGAGAAGATGCTCCACTTAGAGAAGCAGCAAACTATCCAGCAATATCATGAATGAGTATCACTGAAATTCAGGAACTCTGTGCAATGAAAGATTTTCTAGAATGAAGATTTAAGTTTAAACCACAGATATTAAAATGAAAAGTTATTCAAGAACCATATCAAAATGTGGAACTATCAACACAAGTTGTTACAGATCCTAAATCTCCTAACTATAATAACCCTATTAAAATATTCTGACATCATACTTCATCAGTACGTTTTGCTATGTTCTGAGAAGAAAAATATTACAAGCGTATTAGACCTTGACAGACATTGCAACCATGGCAATGGATAGCAAAGCTATACAAAGGTTGGGTTACAACTGTAGTTGCTCCACGTAGATGATGAAAATCTTACCGAGCGATTGACGAAGCTGTCGAAATGTTTACATCTGACACACAGGAAAGAAGTCGTCCAATCCGTGTATTGTTTGTCTGAATCAACACGAAGAAGCTAAAGACAGTTATCAAGTACCTTCTCTCATTTACAAAGCAATTCACTGCTGCATGATATTTCGATCGGGAAGCATCTAAGAATATAATGCACTATCGTAAAAAAGAATCAAATAAGAAAGCTACCGAAGCTGATGACCTTTGAACTATCGAATTCATCTGATCAAAAGATGAAGATGCATGAGTCTGAGATTATGCTGACCTCATCATCATAGATGAGTGTGAAAGAATTGATGAGAATGTGTGGGAAGATATCATGCCTATCATCACTAACGAATGAGCAAGATGTATTCTAATATCAACACTAAATAAGAATTCTCAAAAGACATGGTTCTATCAACAACTTGTGCAAGGTGAGACTGAGGAATTACAGCGCAATCTTACAAACCAAGATGTAGTAACAGTAATCTATGAGAAGTGGAACAAACGGGTTCAGCCTGTAATTGACAAAGTAGAAGCTATTGAAAAAGAGACAGGTAAATCTGTACCGTTTGATGAATGGATTAACTGGATAGATATTGATGCAATGAGTTCTGATATGAGATATGCAAGGCAGTGGGTATGATTAAGATTCACTGGTGAAGATACTGATCTGAAAACAGAGCAGGAGAAAGCCTATGCAAGAGATAGGTTAAGATGAACTAAAGCATATTATCCAGAATGGCGGGCTATCTTTCCAGAAGATACAGGAGTTTATGATTATGAGAGTTCAATAAAAGACAAGAACTATTTTGAATGAAAGCAATATAACTATGTAGTCCTAGCTTATGATCCTGCTGAAAGTAAAGATAAGGCAGCATTGGTGTATATGTGATATGATGACATCGCAAGGAAGATTGAAGTCTTCCACACAGAAAAACTACCTAACAACTATACTTATCATGGACCATTCATCCAAAGAGCATTACAGGATTTACAACATAGAGTAGATCGTTCTACTCTTGCTGAATGAGTTTGAGCTGAACAAAGAGTATTCTTTGCATACGACTTTAACTGAGTTGGACAATGACTAGAACCATTCTTCCAAGAATGTAAAGTGAGAATAGATTTGAAAGTGAGATTCACTGGACAGTGAGCAATAACTAAGAAATGAATAAACCACAATGTTCCAAAAGAGTTATTGGTTAATATGCTTCAGAACACAATGGATCATGGAGCATTGGTTATCAATCAAGAATGTCTAGAGTTCATCGAAGAACTTGACCACTACAAATCTTATTATAATCCTGACACATGAAATACAAAGTACCAAGCAGAAGCAGGAGCTAGTGATGACTTCGTATCTGCTGCAATGATAGGTACTTACTTTATCCTTGAATATATGTGAGAAAAATATAATATAACAAAAAACGAGATAGAGCAGGCTATTGATCCAGAAATGATAACTCCATCTGTAGCTAATATGTTCGATGAAGTAGAAAGAATTGTTATGCAAGGAGTTAACAATTGAAAAACTGTTCAACAAGTTATTGATGAATATAATGGTCGCTCCCAACGAAACAATTTGAAAAGGAAAGATGTTTTATCTCAATTCTGATATTAACGAATGGTTACCGTTGACGAAATAAAAAAACAAGTAGAAGCGACACATCCAGAATGGAGTGATGAAATTAAACAACAATATGCTGAAAGAACAGCAGAACGTATAAATCAATATAATGAGCCAGAGGTATGAGCTGGAGATCCATGAGATGATAGCTTCGTTTGAGCTTTGTCTGCTAGAGCAACACAAGCTTGACAAGATATATCTCAACGGGCTGACGATTTAATATCAGATGAAGATGCTAAAAAAAGTTCATGGAACTGATTTCTTGATCAAGCTGCAAATGTTTGATGAAGCTTAGTTTGATGAACAGTTAGAGCATTTTGAAGTATGCCAAAGTTCTGATGGGATGCTGTATGATTAGCAACTTGAAGAACAAATTTTTGATTCTGAGATACTAAAAAAAGAGCAGAAGAATTAGAAGCTCAATGAGTATGAAGTGTTTGAGCTTGGATGACTGCAATCGAAGAATGAGCACAAAAAGATAATCTAACTTGAAGTTCAGATAATCTATTTGCTCAATGAGTAGATCAGTTAATTAATAATCCTCTTATATTCAAAGGAGTTTGAAGTTTATTAAAATGAGCTGCTTCTACAATTAGAGGAGTATCTAAAATATGAAAAGTTTGAAACGTTATTTCAAAGGCTGAGAAAGGTGTTTGAGCTGTGGCTAGTGTTGCTGATGATGCAACTAAAGCTGCAAGTAAATGAACATCATTTTTCCAGACAGTAAAAAACTGAGCAAAGAATGTTGTGAATAAAGTTGCTGAGAATAAAATCATTAATAATAAAGCAACAAGATGGATATGAGAAAAGGCTTTTAATTTTGCCTCATGATCATTAAAAGCTGTTACTCCAATTATAGATTTCTGAACTCCAATAGTGAGATGAATAAACGCTGCTACATCATGATTTAAAGCTTCTGGTATTTGAGCTGCTATAAGAAATTGAGTATCTGAAACTTTAGCATCTTGACTAGAAACTGCAGGAAAGGCTATAGCTAATCCTTATTCATATAGAATGCCAAGAATCTGGAGTTATGATCAAGCACAAAAACTTATGTGAGATGCTGATGTTGCAAGACAAAGAGCATCAGACTTACAAGAATTTTACGATGAACATGGTTATTCTCTATTAAATGCTACATCGTTTGAAGATAATGAAGCACTTAAAAAGTGGTATGATGAACAAGGAATTCCTGAAGAAAAAAGATTGTCTCTAGATGAAGCAAAGATGGAATTATGAAAGTCTGGAGATTCTTTTGTTAATAATCTTTTAGAGTGAACAAAAGATTTATTACAGTTCGCAGATCCATGGTCATATAACCAATGATATTATAATGCTGTACAAACTTCTCAGAGCTGAGTATATAATGAAGTAGCTACTTCTCCAAGATGAAGATTAAGAACATCTTGAGGATTAAGCATTGATTTAAATGACTGAACTATTACAGATGCAGAATGAAACACAATCAATGCTGATGATTTAACTGATGAGCAGAGAGAAGATTTCGCTGCTGCTGTAGCTAAAATTCAAACATGAGATTATTCTGATGTTGAAATAGAATGAGCAACTCCTGCTACTGAAGCTGATGAAACAGTTAATATCACTGGATTAAATCAAGATAATGAGAATGCTATCGCTATCGAAAGCATTGCTCAGAATTGAATGTTGACACAAAAGACAGTGTCTAAATTAATGAAATGAAATAAATCTGCTGATGCTGTATATATCACTACTCAATTAAATGAAACTTGAAAACAGTTTGCTAAACAATTAGTAAACTTATATACTGCTGATGAATTAAACAAGAATCCATCATTACAAGCTAAAATCAATGAACAACTTTGAGCATATCAAAGATGGTTAAACGCTACTGCTGAAGTTATAAACGATGCTAGTTCTGATGTCTATTGACAAGCAAGTCGTATTCATTGAGTATATAGATTTAGAGATGCAATGTCTCAAGCTATTTGACTATTATCAGATAGAGATGTCGCATTAATAAATTCTAATATCTATAGACAAGCTATTGACTATAACAACAGTTTGGAAGAATGATTTGACCAAACATGGATGAAAGCAGCAACAGACGTTGTCCAGAAAACAGATGACTGGATTGTAAATACTTTATTAAGAGATGATGCTGCTGATTTAACTAACGTTCTTTGACTTTCATGACTTTGAGATACTGCAGTAAATCCAAATGTTGTATGAGTTGCTTCTATGCTATGAGATGTTAGATCAGCTGTAGCTAATAATGCTGCATACTTAATTGATACTGCTGTTGTTAATTTCTTGAATAACAACTTAGTTGAATGATATCTTTGAAAGGTCATTAATAAAGGTATGAATAAAATTATGCCAGCAAAAATATTGGCTAATAAGCAGTATAATTTTATGAAATGATTCACGTCAGAATTTTCATCAGAACCATTAGAAAACTTCCTTGATGCTATATCTATGGTAGAAAGTTCTGATACTAGTTATGACTTTATGCCATGATTACTAATATGAGCATTACAATGATGAATGGCTGGATATGCTTGAGCTAAATCAAATTATTCATCTATCAATGACTATTTCTCTGATCCAAAGAATAGAACTGATATCTTAAATAGAATGTGAATTGATATCAGCAAAATTCCTGATCCAAAGAAAAAGGCATTAGCATTAGAAGTGACAAATAAAATGTTTGACAATGTTGTCGATGTTATGAAAAATGCTTATGCTAATTCAAACTATTGAGTTGAGAATCTAGCTCAATGATTAGCAATCACTATGATTAATAATGACATGGCTGAATATGCTACTGACATATTAAATCAAGCTCAAGAATATATTAATCAACAACAAACTATTGCTAATGAAACTAATAATTGAGAATGGACTAATCAACAAATTGTTGACATATTTTGAACAACAGAAAATTTTGATGCTTATCAAAAAGGTGAGAACTTC
>Ga0326513_10000070_pt1 | contig 74537 bp, 72 predicted proteins | sample 2_2465_0518_D_FD_203654 | JGI IMG/M metagenome (GOLD analysis project Ga0326513, IMG submission 203654) | Bovine rumen microbial communities from UC Davis, California, United States - 2_2465_0518 | ecosystem: Host-associated > Mammals > Digestive system > Stomach > Rumen | place: USA...
TAGTGGCAAGGAGTAACTTCCAAGGTATAGTAAAAAGTCTATAGGTAGAGACAATCGACGCAGCGAAGTATCTTACATTGATAAGATATGAGTTCAACGACTATCGAAAGCTAGACAACTACATTGATAGAAATATCTAAATACGAAAGTAGGTAGTTTGAAAATAAGGTAAGTTGAAATACTTACACGAAGCAAGTAGAGTAGACCTCAAGTGAGGGTGAACTATTTTATAGTTCTTTACGAAACGGGAGGTTCTATTATACTGGTAACAGGTATAATAGGAAAGATATAGTCTGTACGTCTATCGAGAGATAGAGAAATTATTTGATTTAAAAACCTATATCCTTTCTAGTATGACAGGATTTTAAGCTTCGCACGGTAATGTGCGTGATTATAGTTTGAGATTTTTAAATCAATAATTTAGTTAGTCTAACGAACTAACTTAACACATTAGGAAAGCCACAATATTAAAGTTGCGAAGAAGCTATTTAAAGCTGGTTGTAATGTAATCCACCCACCAAAAGGAATCAAGGTTCATAGCAAATTACTCGGAATACAAATGTCACATGGTAAAACTTATAATTATATAGGAACAGGCAATTTCAATGAAAAGACTGCAACTGGTTATGTGGATTATGCATATTTATCTAACGATAGAGAAGTGTACCAAGATATTCAAAATGTTATTTGTAGTAAAAGTACGGATGCCAAAAAACTTATTCTCTCACCAGATAACATGAGAAGTTTTTATAATGAACAATTCTATTTTGCAAGAGAATCTGTAAAAGAAGGTAAATTCTGTGAGATAATTATAAAAGCAAATAGTATATCAGATAAAAAACTCATTGATGCGATATATGATGCAGCTATCAATGGAGGTGTTAGATTTAAGCTTATAATTCGTGGTATTTGTTGCATCACTCCTTGTGAAAATATTAAGGTGTACTCTGTAGTAGGTAAATATCTTGAACATGCTAGAGCTATGGTTATTAGTGTTTATACGGAAGATAATGAAACGTCTTTGACTTCCAAATTGATAAAAAGAAAATGCTTTATTGGAAGCGCCGATTTGATGCCAAGAAATCTTAATAGAAGAATCGAAGCAATCATCCCAATTGAACGAGGTGAAATTAAAAGTATAATTCATAATCAATTAGAACTTGAGATGGCTGGTAAGAATTATACAATGAATAAAGATGGTAGTTATACATTCAATGACCGTCGAATCGATTCTCAATTAGATAATGTGCTACAATTCATGACAGAAAAAGAGAAGGCAAATGGAAGTAAGAAAAGCAAAAAAACTTCTAAGTAAAACTGTTACAGTTCAGATTTTAACAGATGATGAAGATGTGCTTGGGCATATACCAAGATAGCTTAACATTTCCTTGTCTAGAATTATATCGGTAAGAAATAATATATAGGGTGTATCGGATAAATTTCGATATACCTTATTTTTTTATCCAAAATTCGTATACTATAAAAAATTATGTAATATACAAATTATTAAATAGACTATCAGAAAGGATGTGAGTAATATTATGGGTGCTCAATTAAAAGAAGTATCATTCGGACTTGATAATTTTGGAAAACCAAAGATGCTTTCTATTAAAGAGAGTATAGTGCAAGTCATCATGAATGTACTATTTATGAAACCAGGATGCTTTCCATCTATGCCTTGGATAGGAATAAATATTAAGTCATATTTATATATGATGGAAGACGAAATAGATATCGATACATTGAAATCAGATATCTATGAGCAATGTAGTGCGGTTATCAAATATGTGGAAATTGATTCTGTTGAGGCATATTTCACTTCAGCAAATGGAAGTGCTGTGCTAATTATTAATATACCTATTACGATTTCCAACAACTCATTTGATTGTACAATAGGATTTACTAAAGATTCATCTGATAGTAATGTGAAATACAATTTCCAATTAGAAGCTAGAAAAGCTTCTTAAAACCACAAATAAAGATATAGGAGGATTAAAGCTAATGAGCGAAGAAATTACAAGAACAGAAGATATGAATGTGAATGAATTACTTGAGCAGGCAAGAAAAAAAGAAACTGTTTCTACTACACCAGACGAAGAAGTTGCTACAAACATTGTAGGAGCTGGTTGGGCTGAAGGGGAAGAGGTTACAGTTACAAAAAATGATACAAGCACGTATGCCGAAGCTACCAAAGAAGTTTCTGAAGAACCAGTAAATGAAGACGCTGGAGAAGAAATTGAAAACGTCAAAGATACAGTTGCTCCAATTGGAGAAGAGGAAGAAGAAGCTGTGGTCGTAAAGAGAAAAGAAAAAACTGCTGGGCTTATCATCGATAATGATGAATTAAAAAAAGATGACCAACCTGCAATTGGTGATTTAGGACCAGAGGTAAAGAAGAGAGTCGAAAATTATATGAGTGACATGGATGCTGAAACTGAAGAATTACGTAAATATCATGACGATATCTTTGAAGCATTAGCAGAAAAAGGTGTTAATGCGAAAGACGAGTATCAGTTAAAGGAAGCAAGAATTCGGTTACTTGCAGCGGGGGTTAATATTGACGACCCTGAGGCAATCAGGAATTCAGATGTTGACTTAACAAATCTTAATACGGAATGGATTAACGATGACAATGTTCACGATACAAAACTAGAAGACAGCTATAAGAAATACAATGAAGCTGTCGTTATCATTGATAAGAGTAAAATGGGTGCTGTCAATGGTTTCACACCTGAAGAACGTGCTAAGATGCGTAAAGCGGATGTTATTAAATTGAAAGAAATTGAAAATGTTTCTTTAGAGAATGTCGTAATTCGCCGTCCAAAAGAAAAGAAGAGTGCAAAAGATATCATCAGAAGAAATCGTAACCCATTCACTACAAACGTAGTTGCAGTTGCATCAGGTTATACTGCTGTTATGAAAGGCGGTTCTTCTTATGAGATTATTGCTTTATTAAGAGATTTAGAAGACCCTGTATTATCTGTAGAATCAAAATGGCAGTTAATCTATGATAAGATTGATTCTATGAGTTGTGGAAAACCTGCAGAATTTACAGATTGGTTGAAGATGACGGCTGCTGTGGATTACGATGTATTCATTTACGGTATCTTAGTTGCAACTTATCCAGACGATGATGAAATTACATTTACATGTAATAATCCAGAGTGTAAGAAGGCACATTATGAATTTACTCATAAATATTCTGTACGTTCTTTGATTCGTGCTGAAAGAATGTCTGATATTATGAAAGAAAGATTTGAAGCTGCTATTACAAATGCTGGTTCTGCAGAGATGTCTAAGCAGTATATGGAAACAGGTTCTCCAATGAGTAAAGTCCGCCGTTATAAGTTACCAGAATCTGAATTCATTGTAGATTTCCGTATCCGTTCAGCTTATGACTTAATTTACTCATCCATCAAAGATATTCAAGAAGCTAACTTGCCGGAGAGTTATAATGATATTGCTACTACAGCAACATCTATTTCTAGAATCTTGGTACCAGATTATGATGGCGGGTTGGATGAAATGGGCAACTATGCTTATGATGAATTTACTAGTCCAGTAGATATCGTTGAGTTAATCTACTCATTGAGAGATAAAGACTTACTTATCGTAAATAAGATTTCCGATGAGGTATATGCAGATGTAACATTCGATTTCGGTCTTATGAATATTATCTGCGATAGATGCCACACAGTTACAGAATTCCACGAAATGGAAGTTGAAAGAATCCTTTTTCGGAAACTTCAGCAGGCGGCAGCCACTCAAATCGAATAAAGAATCTTTATACAATTATAGACGACTCGCTAGAGCTGTTTAAAGGACAATTGTCTTATAACGAGATTCGTGATATGAGTTATAAGGAGTTATTAGCATTGCGTAATGCCCGAATTGATAGGCTTAATAAAGAACGAGAAGCAATGAATGATGACGGGGACGGCAATATCAGAGCAACAAACCCTGGCTTGAGTAAAGAGCAAGCCAGGGATTTTGTTTTAAGAGATATGGCATACTTTATGAACAAAAATGGACCGAGTGCTGAAGTTAAAAGAGGTGAAGAAAAATGATGACAACTTTAGATTTTATGAAAAAAGTTGTTAATGGCGTAGATGGTAATATTGATTTATGCCTTGATAAATATGAAGAACTAAAAAGAATTTATGATGACGCAAGGGACTTTAATTATACCATTGACGCATATACCACTGAGGGGGATAATTTTATCATTGAACTCGATTTTAGGTATATTAAAGATGCGAAGGCATTTATGCGAAATGGGGAAAACTATGATTTCCCTTTAGCATTAGAAGAAAACTCTAAAGTATTGTGTTCATTATAGGAAAGGAGTAACTATGAAAATTCAGTTATATTCAGTTGATGATTTGGTGCGACTCAATAAACTGGAAGAAGTTACAAATCCTATATTATATGATATAGGAGCAAATCCAACAGAAGATGGGTTGTTATCTAGACAAATATTTGGAAATAGCCAGATAGAAAGAAAAGAAACATTCGCATATATTGATTTGCATGGGCATTTTTTAAATCCATTTATTTATAAAATGCTAAAACGTATGAATCGTAACTTTGAATCTGTTGTAAACGGTTCAAAGAAATTCTCCATTATCAAAGGGGAACTAATTGTAGATGAGGAGAAAGGTGATACAGGTTTAGAATGGCTATATAAACATTGGGATGAATTAAAATTCGAGAAGAATGAAAGTATTGCGAGAAATGAAAGAATTGATGTACTACGGGCATATGATAAAAAAGTTTTATTCCAAACAAAATTGGTTGTATGCCCTCCATTTTATCGTGATACAAATATGACGGATGCAGAATCTGGAAAAATTCGTCCTCATTTATTGAATAAGTACTACTCTAATATAATATCATTTTCAAAAACGATTGAAAACACTAGTACGTTTGATTTTGTTCTTAATAATGCTAGAGCTAGTATAGAGTTACAAATGGTTGAAATTTACAATTATTATAAAGGATTGATTGAAAAGAAAAATGGTCTGATTCGCAAGAATTTATTAGGTAAATCTATCACTTATGGTTCTAGGTCAGTTATTACGGCACCTACGTTTAAATCTAATACGCCTGAAGAAATGCCTGTTAACTATACGCATACAGGAATACCGCTATCACAAGCGTGTGCTTTATTAGCTCCATTCATTGTGGCTCATGTAAAACGTTTCTTTCAGACAGAATTAGAAAAAATTGGTTCTAAATATCCTGTTATGGAAAAAGATGGGTCAATCACTTACGTAAAACTAAAGAAGCCCGATACTTATTTCAATGATGCTTTTATTAAGAAACATCTTGATAGATTTATGCATAGCCCAGATGAACGATTTGAAAAAATTGAATTACCTGTAGAAGAACCGGACGATAAGAAAGGTAAAATATATATGCATTTTATTGGTCGTTATTATGAAAAAGGAAAACCAGAAACGGAATCCCCTTTGATTGAAAGACCTGCAACTTGGACAGATGTATTCTATCAAGCAGCATATGAAGAAAGTAAAAATAAAATCGTATGGGTTACAAGATATCCTTTGTTAGATTATTTTGGTATGTTCCCAACCTATATGCATATTTTATCTACAAATGAAACAGTTCCTATGTATGTAGGAAATGTAGTTTATAAACACTATCCAAAAATAGATTTGGATTTACCAAAAGAAAAGGTTTCTACTATATTTGCAGATACTACTCTCATTAGTAATTTATATTTGCAAGGAAATGGTGGCGATTATGACGGTAAACTTGATTGCCGTCGTTAAACTCCTTTAATTGCTGGAAAGCCCATGTGGTCAATCAGCAGCGAAGCCTTTGTTAAAAGGAACGTTCAACGACTATCGAAAAGATAACTTAGGAGAAATACCTAGGCGAATAACTGAGTAGAGTAGGCGAAAGCCGAAACGGGGAGCTTTTATTATATGGTAAAAGTATAATAATTGAAGATATAGTCTACCCCTATGGCAACATAGGATTTATCATTTTTCGTATATAAGACATTTTGATATAATAAATATAGGAATAAAAAATCTAAATTATTTATATCAAAATAAAGACATCAAGAATATTTTTGTTGATTACCAAAATATACTTTTAGCAGTAATTTATATTTATCTAATTGAAAATGTTAAAACTGGTAAAAAGTGTATGTTGGTAAAACTACAAATATAAAGAATAGAATATCACAATATATACGTGCTTCATATATTTTTTTATCCCTAGCGAAAACGAAAATAAATTTGAAACTTCTGATTTATGTGATGTCTTTAAATATTATAAAATGGTAAGTGGATCAGGTAACAGATAAAGTAGTATTCTCTCAAAATGCTTGTAAAGAAGGAGAAAGAATTATGAAAAGTAAGAATCTTCTCCTTGGAATGCAGGGAGAAAATATGCGTGTAAGTACAAATGAGGCTATACAGACTTTATTTATGCTTACTAGAATGGAAGATGAATAGAATGATACAGATGTATAAGTTAATCTACTTATACATCTGTACTTTTTAATGAAAATAGGTAAGAAAAACAATAGTATAAAAGGCTATAAGAAAGGAGGATGATCCATGGCAAATAAAACGGCTAAAGTTGTAAACTGCTCAGCTCTTCATGTTAGAAGTGGAGCAGGAACTAGCTATTCGGTATTAAAATATGTTAAAAAAGGATATAGTGGAATTGTGACCGATTCTAAAAAAGTTGGTTCTTCCACATGGTATAAATGGAAAACTGGTGGTTGGTCTAATGGGAAGTATCTTAAAATAACTAACCCAGCTTCAAATACTAAAAAACCTTCCACTAAAACTACAACTAAGAAAACAAATAAAAAGAAATCAACGAAATTAATAGGTCCCAGACTACCAGATGGAAGTTTTAATACACAAGAAAAGAAAAATAATGCATTAAGTAAAGAAAGTATAAAAGGGAAAAAATATGTAAAGTATATGAAAAAGAATGTTACTAAGGGTCTTAAAGGAAAAAATTCTACTAGCGTTAGTACTACAGCACATACTAAATCATATACTTCAAAATCAAAAGATAAAAAGTATAAACCTATATTCACAACTGGATATAGCGCTTTAAAAAATGGTAAAGATAATTTTACTATATCAACAAACTATATTTCTAAAGATATCAAAAATATAAAAGCAGAAATGAATCTCCCTATAAGTGGTTCAAAACTTAGACTTTATGATGCTGAAGGTAATGCTGAAACAAAGTCTTTATTTAGTCTTATGCATAATAAGTTTAATCGATTCAAATTACCATATCCAGATGAGGCTCTTCCTAAGACATTCGGATATGTATTTTTTACAAGACCTGCTTTACACTTATTAGCTTCATCTGATAAGCTTCTTGATGATTTGATAAATTTGCCTGATTACTACTACATGTTTATGGCGAGTAAAACAATTTTCCGCTCATTAACAGAAGGGTTTACAGACCAACATAATTTTCACCCATTCTTATCCAACATGGTAACATCATTTGATATTACCGATGAGTCGATAGATACTCAAGAGCATGGTGAATCTAATACTGGACATAAAGTTGTTTATGGCTCAATAGACACTAAATCTACTGTGGCGGGGTCTTTTAATGTTAATTTTGTAGATAATAAACGTCTAGAAGTATATAAGACTGTACATTTATGGGAAAGATATATCAGCGACATAAAGAAAGGTATCATTGAGCCTACTCGTAATGCAATATTAAATAAAGTACTAGATTATGCGGCTAGTGCATATTATTTCTTATTAGGTCCTGATGGAGAAGAAATACTCTATTGGTCAAAATTTACAGGAGTTTTTCCTACAGCATCTCCTTCTGCAGAATTTTCATGGAAAAAGGGAGAGTTGATGGCTACTCCTAATTATAGTATTCCATTTGCTTACTCTTGGAAAAAAGATGAAGACATCTATCATCTGGCAGAATTCAATACACTATCTGCTAAAACTTACGAGTATAGGGAAATATATGACCCATATATACAGACCGTTGGAACAACATGGGTTGGAGCACCATTTATAGAGACTTCGGTTTCTAAAGATGGAGATATACGATACAAATTAAGATTTAGAGTTTAGGAGGGATAATTAAATGGCTGCGGATTATAGTAATATTTATGATGTCAAAAAATTTGCCATGGAGAATATCCTACCAAATTTTTTCGATATGGAAGAAGCCAATACATTTAATATTGGTTTACTGGGTTATTTGAATGAAATAATTGGCAATATAACAGAGGATACATTCAATTCCATGTCATTCTATATGCAGGAAATGTCTCCAATTACAGCCAAATTAAAGTCTAGTATATACAGTATACTAGCAAAATTCAGGTATGAAGATGTGTTCGCCGTTCCTACAGAAACACACCTCGCATTATTTATTAAAGAATCTGATATTACCGATAACGCAGAGAAAACTACAGATTCTTTAACCAATGAAACTACCTATACATTTATACTTGATAGAAATATGGTTGTCGATGTCGATGGTCATAGTTATATGATGGACTATGATTTGAAAATTGTAGCTAGATTGTATAAAGGAGATTTTATTTATCAAGCTAAATATGATAAAAGTTTCTCAAATACAATCAGTAATATCAATAGCCCATATACAACATGTAAGCGTGTAAACATTGGTGGAACAAATTATTTGATGGTGAGTGTTGTTGCACATCAGGTGACTAAAGAGACCTATGAAGATGCATTGATATCTAATGATGTATTGAATTTACCTACGATCAAATTCGAGTATACAGGTAATTTATGTGGCTTCAATATATTTTATACAGATGCAGAAACGGGTATTGAACAACAACTGACACCTATCTTATACAAGTATTCTCCTTTATCAACTCCATTTTGTTTTTACAAAATGTCAGATGAAGGTGAGGTAACGATTTCGTTTACTTCTAAGGATGAATATTTTAGACCATCATTTGGTTCTGATATTCGTATTGAATATTATACATGTGAAGGAAAGGCTACTAATTTCGATTCTTATAATGGGATAGATATTAACGTTAAACCTTCTTCTGAAATTTACGACTATAACAATGGTTTAGTAATGATTGGTGTGGTTGTTTCTTCCGGTATTAATGGGGCAGATATGCCTTCTATAGATGAATTACGTATTAAAGCTAATGTATTAGAAACTACTGCGGATAGTATCGGTACCGAATCAGATATCACGCAATTATTTTCTAGCTTTGTAAATAGTTATGGTGATGTATTAAAATTTGCCAAATATCGAGATGATGCATTATTCAGAACTTTCATGGCTTTTGCTTTGTTAAAGAATGGTAATGGGGATATCTATGGAACTAATACTCTTAATATCATTCTCAGAGCTTATAATAATGATTTTGATGTAGAGTATGAACAAAGTAATCGTATGATTATTAAACCAGGTCGTATATTCTCATTTGAACAGGATAGTACGAAAGATATATCTTCATTAAAGCATCTGACTGTTTCTGATGAAGAGTTAAATGATTATGGGAATAGAATGTTATATACAAACCCATTCTTGATTTCAGTATGTAAGCAACCCCAGTCTGTTTCATATTATATCAATACAATTGATAAACAGATTATGATGGATTATAAATATGCGAATGAAACCTGCTTTACCCAGTTTAATTGCAATAAACTTGTAGTTTCAAGAGATGCTATTGGTGGAGATACTAGTTACAAAGTTTATGTAAATATATCTCTTACTTCATCTATGAGCGTTATATCGAGTATTGATTCTATAGACAATTTAGATGAAGACTATACAGTGGACGATACTGAGACTAATATAGAAAATACCGAAGTAAATAACGAATTTGAAGATATAACGGAAGAAAATATTGAAGAAAAAGTAAAACTTCTATTATTTATCTATGGTGAAGATAGCAGAACAGCATATAAAGAAATGTCATTTGTGTCATATGATGCAAGTATAGATATGTATACATTCGAGTGTGAATTAGAGACAGATGACTATATTTCATCAAATAATTTACTGCGCTTAACAAATGTAAAGAACTATTCTACATTGCAGGAAATGCCTACATTGGTTGCAATGAATAATACTCAATTAGAGTTGGGTATTTTCTATAATAGCCCATCTGTTATTTCGCATGAGTTCTCAATGATTCCAGAAGTTTCATCTATGACGCTCACTAACACTTATATTACAGATACACAGAGATGTGATTTTATCAAACCGATTAATCTTATTAACTCTACACTTCTTTATAAAGAAGAAGATTCTGTAGTTACTAACACGGAAGATGTTAAGCTTGTAAAAGAGCCTGAATTCACAGCTTCTACTATAGAAGAAGGTAAAATTGATTTAACATGGGTTCTTAATAATCCATATGATTATGTAAAATCATCATTCTTCTTAGTTCTCAATGATAATATTAATGATATTATTGAGCTAGATGAATCAAATCTCATCATAACAGACGGTGTATGTAAATATACGATAGATGACTTACCTACAAATGAAGCTACTGCAATTCAAATTGGTCAGACTATTACAACAAATATCGATGGAAATTTTGATGATTTTGAATATGCTTGTGCTTGCGATGCTACTAAAGGAATTGATAAGATTGGTGAAATATGCCCAGAGTGTGGAGAAGAGGTTAAACAATTTTCTATTGCACAAAAGTTTGAATATTCTTGCGATTGTGGCGCTATACAAACTGCTAAAAATATCGGAATAACTTGTGGATGTGGCTCAAAGTGTAGAAGACATTATCCGTTAGTTACTGATAGATATAGCTGTAACTGTGGAAAACTTAGAGGAGAACTTTATGCTGAACAGATTTGCTATAATTGTAAATCAAAAGTAGAGATTTCTAGTGATACAATACACGAGTATACTTGTGAATGTGGAAACTTACACACATATGATGATCTTGGTAAAACATGCTCTGTTTGTGGAACTATCTGTACCAGAAAAAGAAAAGATTTGAGTAATAATGTAGAAGCTAAGAAACTATCTCGTATAGTTACATTAACTGCATCAGGTAATGGGGATTCGGTTATGAGTTCTAATGGTATTGAATCTGTACAAATTTATGATGATACTCTTACATGTGTCACGAGTAAAGAAGTCAACAGTTATGCAGTTCATCTTAAACTGGTACCAGTTGTATCTGTAGACACATTTAGAGATAATGGTTATATCTCATTTATCAACAATATAATTGATTTAAGTGATAAACTAGATGATATCAAAGAAAAAACACATAACAACTTTGGAATCATTCTGCGTTTTTATAATACGTATGGTTATTCAAGTAACTTTACTGTAGATAATGGTGACCCTCTTGGTTTAGTTAACTTGTCTATTTCATATGCTATCAAAGTATCATATGGAGTTGTTGTAGATAGTCTGTTTAACGATATTAAGATATTTATCAAAGAGCAGATTGAAAACTCTAATACAAACGGTTCTAATAGTACGTTTTTATCTAATTTAACGACAGCGATTGAGAATAAATTTGCCGATGTAGAATACTGTAAATTCTTAGGTTTCAATACGTTTAGCCCAGAAATTCAAATCATTGAAGATAATACTATTGGCGATATTTCTTCTTTAGATAAAAATGAGCGTATGACATATATACCAGAGTTCTTAACTGTAAAATTAGATGATATTACTTTAGTAGAACTTTAGAACAGTTTTATAATGAATATAAAATCGGTGTCTGAAAGTTTGGTGTAAAACGAAACTAGATATCGGATTAAATTTAAACCTAGCGTGTGTAATATGTTCATGATTCTTAAAATTCGTCTTATCGAGAGAAATAAACTTTAGGTATGGTATAGAGTGCTAAAGCCGGGGGTATACCATGATATAAAATAATAAGATTTAATATTCTTATTACTCGACCTCATATTGGGTTTTTGTATAACCAAAAAGTTTTACCCATTCTTGGTATTTTATTTGATTATATAGTTTAAATTTATTTCGATTCTTAGGATTAGTGGAGTAGGCAATAAGTGAACGTGCTTTTTAATATGGTTCTACCGATTTTATTTATACGCAAACTATAATGGGCTTCTCAATAGAGGAAGCCCTTTGTATATAAAAAATAAGGAGGTAATAAATATGAATCCATTTGGAAATGCAAATACTAAGGTGACTTCTCATACTGGTTATACTATGAAAAAAGAAAAACCTATAAAAGAGATGTTCGCAAACAATTCATACACAGTTATGAAAGAAAATGCTGCTGAAGCTGCTTTAGACAAACATATTGAGCAGAAGGCACAAAGAATTGCAAAGCAGGAGAGAATGAATAGTGTGATCGAATCTCAGACTAAGAGAACCCGCGTTACTTCAAAGTTAAATGAAGTTTCCGAGTCTATGAAAGAGCTTACTTTTACAAATATCTTAACAGAGATGTATATTGAATCTTTAGTTTTAGATGAAGATTTTAAGAAAGAAAAGAGAGCTCAATTAGAAGGATTTATCATTGACTATGTAAAATCAAACGGCGGTTATACATTCTTAACTGAAGCTGCTAGGAATCATCCAGAAGTACCACTTTTGCAGGCAATGGTAGAAGCTTGTGAAGATATTGCTTCTTTGTCAGCTTCTAAGAAATACTCTTATGCTATGGAGAATAACTTAACTTCTATTGATGATATCGATTTAAACTTCGATGATGAATGCCGAGATGAATTGGCTTGTAAAGTTGATAAGTTAGATATTAACGAATTAGCTAATGCTGTAAAGAATAAAGTTATTTCTGTAGTAAAAGATGAAAAAGAACGCCAGGAAGCAGCTAAAGCTGAGGAAGAAGAATTATCCCAGATGAATGAAGAGGATAAGAAAGTAAGCGAATCTCTCCACATTATGCAGATGGGAAGACCTTTGGAGGTTCCTACACTTTTCAATGCAATCATGCGTAGCAGCTACAAAGATATGCTTGAATCAGCTAATAGTGAAGTTTCTATGGATATGGTTATGGCTGAGACAATTGCCAAGTATACTTTATTGGAGTTATCAAATACCATTCTGCTTGAGAACTACAATTCTACAAATACAGAAGCTATCATCTTAGATTTGATGTATGGAGCTGAAAAGAAATAAAGAAAGCAAGGTAAAGGATTTATCTATTCCTTTACCTTACTTTTTATTCGTTCATACGTTTTTAAAATATTATTTACAGTTTCTAATACTTTAGATGTCTTGCAACTGTTTTAATCGTCTCAATTTTATATTTAACTTCTTTATATGACTCCATATATCCATTGATATAAAAAACATTTACTCAATTTCTCTATATAAATATAATTAATAGAATAAGACCTCTCGCACAAAATAGACTAAGGGATAAGCCATCATAATTTTATTGGCTTATCTCTTAGTCCTCTCGCTTTAGTATTTCTACTGCATCATTACGGCAGACAATTTTTAATGCAAAAACTGCAAACTCTGGCGATATGTGTGTCGAAATACTAGATAAAACGATATCAAATAATTTATTTATGTTCTTCCCTTCGGGAACTGTAATAGTAATTCTCTTATTGCCATGCATAGTTACTGTACACTTTTCAGACAACTCATTATAAATATTCTGCATGACTTCGTCTATATTCAAATTCGCTTCATTATAACGCTTACGCGTTTCGTTTGCTTCTTTTGAAGCATTTTCTAAAAAATCACTTAAATTCATTATTTTGTCACCCCAAAAATATATATTTTTATTACTAAAATGTTTCGCACCAAAGTAAAAAAGTAATATGATAGAGATAGCAATTATATTATGCTATCTCTATCAATAACTCTATCTTTTATCTCTTGTATAGATTTCCAATTCTCAATTTTCTTTTTATTATATTTACAGTCATATTTATCCATAAACTCAATTTCAATTTCTACTCTAGGTTTTGATGAATATAATTTGCGAATTCTTCCATCTACAATAAGAGAATCATCTAATAAAAAATAACCTTGGACCATATCAGAATATGTTTTACCTAGATTATCCCAATCTGGTCTGCTAATATGAAAAAGCAGTTTTAATTCGGCACATATCTTTTCTATCTTAGACATAGAAGAAGGTATTTCCGAATATGTTGTAACATAGAATTTAGTGGGAGTAGTAATAGAAAAATCTAAATCTTTACACTCCTCTACGAACTGCTTAAATACCGCATTATTATCAGATGCATCCTTCACATAAAAATGCCTATGGAAACTTGTTGTTCTTGGTCGAGATGTCGGTTTAGGGGTCATATAGAATACAAATTCTAACTTATTCCATCTCTTATGTAGCAATTTATCAACTGCTACTTTTAACTTCTCTAAATCTTTCTTAGAGAATTTCATTTTATCCATCATCAAATGAAATCTATCCATATAATTATCTGGTATATCATCATATTTTTTAAAATATTCCCTGTATTTCTTTTTCATAAATAACCTCTTTTTTAGAAATAGAAGAAGCCACCTACCCAGTTCTTAATTCCTGCCATAAAACTTGTCAAAATATTTTCTGGGATGTCTTCAACTCTTCCTACTATTGCAGCAACTAATGTTTCTAATTTTAGCATTAACTGGGGGCGCGTAATATCCACACCACACATAACGCTCAAATACTAATGTGTTAAGTTAGTTCGTTAGACTAACTAAATTATTGATTTAAAAATCTCAAACTATAATCACGCACATTACCGTGCAAAGCTTAAAATCCTGTCATACTAGAAAGGATATAGGTTTTTAAATCAAATAATTTCTCTATCTCTCGATAGATGTACAGACTATATCTTCATATATACACCTGTTACCAGTGCATACATGCCTACCATTTCGTAAAGAACTATTATATAGTTCACCCTCACTTGAGGTCTACTCTACTCAGTTACTCTCCTAGATATTTCTATCTAAGATACCCTTTCGATAGTCGTTGAACTCATATCTTATAAATAAGATACTTCGCTGCGTCGATTGTCTCTATCTTTAACCTTTTTACTATACCTTTGGAGTTACCCATTGCCACTAGATGTATTACTACTCTAGTTTAGTAGTTAAAGCTTAACAAGACTTCCCCGCAATTAGATAGGTTTTACATGAACTAATAGTTAATTCATTAAAGCCGTATTCTTAAAGAATTTAATTGGCTCTGTGGATTTATTCATAAATAAAGAAGAATATAGCTCTCTTACTCTTACAGTACATACAATTCTTGTTGGTAAACCTTCATGCGACCAATGCCCTTCTCCACCTTTTTCAATGGATAAAGACTCAATAATAGCTAATTCAGTATTAAAGAATCCAGGGCAGAATGCTTTTATTAAGAAAGGCGATTTATATGAGTTAGGTCCTGAATATTTAGGCATAGCGAAAGCTAATAAATGGCATAGAGGAACGATACAATTGTAATAAATTGCTTCCCTCGTACCATAAGGACTAACTAATTCAACAGTAAAATCAAAACTAGCTTCATGGTCTGAATCTTCCCAAATTTCAGGAAATGCAATATTTGCCCCTCGAACTACTTGACTTGTGGAACCAACTAATCTGCTAATCGCACTATTAGAATTATTCAATCCTGCCGCTGTAGCAAGAGAACCTAAGCCTTCTATTCCTGTTGTAACTCCTGATGACACTGCATTTACAAGTTTACTTTGACCTGTTAAAAACTGTAATTCTTTTACCATAGCTTCACCACTTTCAAATCTACTTTTCAATGAAGATTCTCTTGTTCTATTGGTAAATGTATCAGAATAAGAAGTCATCGGATTAGCATAGAAAGGGATATATGAGTATTTACCATATAGGTTTTCTTCTAATTCCTTTGCAGCCCTAGATAATGCCGACTTCTTTGCTTTTTTTGTTTTTGCTTTTTTAGCACTAGTTTCTGTAGTAAACGTGCTTTTGTCATTCTTTTCTTTGGTGTAGTCATCTCTCCATTTATAATTCTTCCAATTATAACGCTTTAAAGCAACTTTTCCTCCTGGAGCTTTCTTGTCACCAAGACCCATATAAATAGCACACATTCTACATAACATATTTACATACTTCATGTATGTGGCATAATCTTCTTTTAATTCAAAGTATCTTACATTTTTATCGCCTTTAATGATTTTATTTATAATGCTTTTCGTATCAGCAGTTGTATCATATTCTGAATCACCAAATAATGTACTTAAAGCTTTACGCTCCTTTTTCGATACATTAGGAAGATAGTTTGCTTTTCCCGGCACAATATATACTAAAGGAGCTTCTGTCATTATACGGTTGATATATTCTCTGCCCAACTTCAATGAAGTACCTCTGTAATCTACAGATTTTGTAAAATGGTGAGGTGCCCCAAATAAATGTGGGTTACAATTTAAAAATGCAGCATCATCGTATCCTGAGTTTAAAATGGCAGCATATTTCTTAGCCATAGCTTTAGACTCTTTATTTAACTTAGCTGTTGTTTTCTTCTTAGTTTCTTTTTCTTTATTTGCTTTTGTATTTTTATTAGTTGTCTGCGATTTTGCAACTTTAAGATATTTTCCATTAGACCAACCGCCATCTTTCCACTTATACCAAGTAACTGAGCCAACTTTTTTTGAGTCTACAACAATTCCAGAATATCCTGATTTAAGACTGCCTATTATCTTAAAACTAGTCCCAGCCCCGCTACGTTTATTTAAAACACTACAATTAACAACTTTAGCTGTTTTATTTGCCATAATTTTTACCTCCTTATCGTAAAATATAAGATAAAGGAAGCATCAATTTATCTGATGCTCCTTTATCTCATTGTTTTTCTGGGAAAAAATTAAACTATCTACCTCTGCTAATATTCTTAGCAGTCGCATAACCCTTTCCAGCTTTTGTTGTGGTTGCTGTATTAGAAGTTGCAACGTTATTAGTTGTATTAACTACATTATTTGTATTGCTTGCCTTTATCCCAGAAATTGCTGTACGAACTTTTTCAAGTCCTTCTGTAGAATTTCCTGTATTCGTAGCGATAGCTTCTAAGAATTTAAGCATTTCTTCTAATACTTGTGTACTATCTTTCTTTTCTACTACACCAACTTGAATTCCACCATAGCCTCCAATTGGTTTACGCAACTCAATCGAATTTCTATGATAATTCATATTGCTTGTAGATGGTTTATTATTCTTTGGTATATAGTAGTTACTATAAGAGCTAACTGATAAACCGTCGCCTTTTCCACCACCAACACCCATCGCTTTTAAGATTCTAGTACCAGTAGATTCTACAGATGGTGCCCATGTTGTACTAATAGAGCCGTTATTGTTATAAGCATAGCCTTTCTTAGCTGGATTATTACCCATACCGATTGAATCGATACTCTTAGCTCCATATTCTGTATAATATTTATCAAGAAGATTTGAACTGTATATACCAAATGATTCTCCTAAATTATTAGGATTAAATGTTTTAGCACCCCCATATGGGTTAGAGTTAACCGCACCCCATCCCCATAGGTTACCTTTATTTCGAGCAATGCTAGAAGTACCCCAACCAGATTCTAATGCGCCAATGGCTAATGGAACCAATGCAGATAAACCTGTTTTCCCTTGGGCTTCATAGATACCTTTGGCATCTTTATTCAAATTAGCATTAGTAAATACTGAAGTTGGATGCCCGTTGATAAATGCACCCTTTAGTGCAGATGCGATCTGCTCTTGTGATGCGAATGGAATAGATTTCAAGTCTGCCGTTCTAAATGAAGAACCAGTCATATTCTTAATAGATGAGCCGGATAGATTTGTTACGGTAGATGAACTTGAACTACTACTATTATCGCTATCTTCAAAAGGATTAGATGAGAATCCCCATGATTTCCAAACACCAGAATCCAAAGCATCATCAAATATAGATACAACTCTATCTAAAGCTGTCGCCGATTCATTACTACTTGAATCAGAACTATTAATTCCGGAGAAATCGGATGTACCATCGTAATTAGGACGACCATACCCAAGAATTTTACTTGTAGCAAGGGCGTAACTCTTTTCAGCAACACCTCCACCATTATCTACTACACCAGCACCAACTGATGTATTTCCTTCTACAGTGTATACTTTTCCGCTATCAACATTTGTTACAATACCTACATGGTTTGCACCTGCATGTCTAGAACCAGAAAAGAATATAATATCACCAGGTTGAGGATTTGAAGTAGTAAATTGGTTTTTATTCTTAAATGCTCTCATCATTCCATCAGCAGAACGTGTTAAACTCAATAAAATACTTGTCGCTTTATTCTTATTTTTTCCGGCTGCTATATAGAAGCACCAAGAAACGAATGAAGCACACCAATAGTTTCCATTTGAACCAAACACATCTCTTTCGTATTTTGTATAATTTGAGCTACCAGCATTACCTGTCTTACTGTCTAAGTTGTTATTGGATGCTTTTTCTACATAACCAACTTCATTCTTAGCTACAGCAATAACATCGGTAGCTGTAAAATTGTTTCCACCCTTTCCACCAAGAACTCTACTCATTCTTACTGTACCTCGACCACCATTAGTGAATGACCAAGCTGCATTTGTAGAATTAACTAAATCTTTAGCTGAGTATTTTCCTGAGTATTGCTTTCCTCTAGGGTCGTTTATGATATAGTTACCTGCTTTATCTTTTCCAACTGCTACGACATAATGTCCAGCATTTGTATAAGGTGTACCGTTACCGCCTCTACCAGATAATAATACAGGTCCATTCGCTATCTGCGAATCAAGTGCCTTTTGCGTTGGTTTAATATTGATAGCAGAACTCAAACCATATTGGCTTGCTGTATCTGAAACGAAATTCCAGTTTGTTCCTGTACTATCATTGTAACCTTTTGCTTTTGTATAATCTGCAATTTGTTTAGGATTAACATCTCCACGCATACCTTTAACGATCATAGCCATAGCTGTAGGTCCACAACCATTATCTGCTAGGGTACCACCATCATTGGCACTATACGAAGTATTACCCCATCTTGCATCTTTTTGTGAGAAGTAAGGGAAGTTATTAGCTTCGTCTCCTTTCCCTCCTCCAATTCCAAAGAATTTTCCTTTTCCTCTACCGCCTGTTCCTTGTCCAACAGCAGTAACTCCAGAAATATCTTCATTGATTGTTTCACCTTTACCAGAAATCCAACTTGTAAATGAGTCCCAAGCATTACTTACTGTATCTTTTGCACTACTCCATGCACTCGAAATTTTATCTTGGATTTTATTGAACGCATCACTCATTCCAGATTGTTTCTTAATATCGGCTTTGTACGTCAATAAAGGTTTATATTTTTCATTGAACTCTTCGTCACTAATTCCAGTTTCAAGAGGACTATGTGTTGCACTACAGTGTGTCCAGCCATTTTTCTCTCTAATATAGTAAGAACCATCTGGAGATATATAACCTTCAAATGTAGATGATGAGAAAAAGTCTACTACTGCAGTCTTGGCAGAATTTAGTTTGCCAGCTAGATAACCTCCAATTCCCTTTTCTTTAATCTCTGCAGTTAAAGCTGAAAATTTCTCGGATACTTTTGAACCAATTGTTTTAAAAGCCCCACCAACAGCTTTAAGACCTTTAGAAAATGCTTTTGCTGATTTTGAACCAATATTAGCAATTCCTGAACCAGCTTTTTCCAAAACATTTTTCTCAACTGTAACCGTCTGTTCTGTTAATGTAGGAATAATATCTGTAAGGTCATTTATACTAATATTCTCTGATAGTAAACTTCCTGTGCTAGAATAATAAGAAACGTTTCCTTTGTTGATTACGTAATAGTTACCTTCAGCATCGTAATATCTAGTTTCTTTCTTACCAAGTAAAAAAGAACCAATATTATTTTTAATTTTGTTAGCTGTACTTCCAACTTTATTAGCTAGTTTGCTAGCTTTAGAGCCAATTGACTTAAATAGTCCAGTAATGGCTTTTGAAGCTTTGTTGAATCCACTTGAGGCAGCGTTTCCAACTTTACTAAATCCATCTCCAAGTTTTCCAAGAATATTCTTTTCGGTAGTAATAGTTTTTTCAACTAAAAGATTAGTTTTTAGAAGTTCTGTAAATTCGTCGGCAGTGATATTACTAATAGGTGTTCCTGAAGCTTGGTAATATGTGTAACTCTTGCCATTATCTTCAGTCGCATAATAATTACCACTTTCGTCATACCATACTTTATCTTTTCTTCCTCCAAAAAACGCACCAATATTACTAGACGTTTTTGCAACCGCTGATGCAGCACTACTAGCTAGTTTGCTAGCTTTAGAGCCAATTGAACTAAAGAATTTTGTTGTGGCATTAAAGCCTTTCTTAAATCCTTTCGATACAATATTGCCAAGTTTTTTCGAACCTTCTACAATAGCAAAATCTCTAACAACTTTTGTACCAGCTTTAACTTGAGCATTGCCCATTAACGTATAGAGCTCTGTATCCGATATAGGTTCTACAGGCATAACATCACCATTTACATTACACAACTCATATGTTCCGTCGTCTTTAGCTTGATAATATTTGCCAGAACCATCAGTTAAATAGTATACCTTCTTAGTATCTCTAGTGAAGAAATTCTTAGCTCCAGTTTTTAAAGCATTTCCAGCCTTTGATGCTAACTTGACAGTATCTTGTGCTAATCCCTTACCGACATTTAATACGGTCTTTCCTCTTTCAACATAGCGATTAACAAATTTTTTCCCAGCAGACTTTAATGTGCCTATAGGGTTATTTTTAAGTTTTTTCAATGTTTTACCAGGATGTATTAAGGCGTTACCTATACTCTTATAGTAATCTAATTCACTTTTGACTATATTTTTAACTCCTTTAACACCAGCCTTATATGCCTTCTCGGCAATACCTTCTTTAGCAGAAACTTCTGTCTTTTTAACATTCTCAGGTAATGTTGTAGTTGTACCATACTTACTACCCTTTGAATCATAGACAGTATAAGAACCGTCACCATTATCAGAATATTTATTACCATCTTCGTCAGTATAGTATGTTTCCGCTTTAGTTCCACCTAAGAAACCTCCTATTTTAGAAAGTCCTTTTCCTACGGCTGAAAACATCTTACTTGTTGAAGTTTTATTTTTAGCATCATTATATTCATTTTCAGTTAAATCATCAATACCAGTCTTTTCCTTAAAAGCTTGATAATCTTCTTTAAATGAACTTTGGGCAGCTTTAAATGTTTCTCCTGCCTCTTTGTCAAATAAATTACAGTAACCTTTGTAGATTTCACAAGCAATAAGCGATTTAACATCAATATCTGATAATGATTTGAAAATCTCATTCAATACATCCAATATCGGTCCAACGATTGGACTCGCATCAATCCATGCTTTAATGATTGATGAGATTGTTCTCATTGGTGTAGTGACCTCATCATTACTCACATGGAATAAATTTGAAGCATCTAATGCTCCAGTAACCGCACCATAGGTAGCAAATACAGCGGTACCAATTCCTAATGTAACAGCCTCAGTTCCAGTCTTAGCAGCTATTTTAGCAAGTGCTGCAGAAATCTTTGTAGCGAAAGGTGCTAATACTTTTTCAGAGAGTTTTGCCACGATTTTACTATTCATAGTTTTCTCTAAAACTTTTGCTCCTTTCTCTCCAATTAATTTTGCTAACTTACTATTACTTACCAAAGATTTTATGATTTTCTTAACAAAACCAATGAATTTACCTATAGCTGAATTACTAACTTTCTCTGTAACTTCTTTTGTAACCTTCGATATAGCTTCTTTGGTTGCAGCCTTTTTAGCTGCCCCAGTTTCCATAGCTTTACCAACGGTTTGTAATCCTTTATTATTGGAAGCAAGTAATTTGTCTGTTGCAGCACTATAAAGAGCCTGTCCTATCGTTTTTGTATCTTTAGATAGAGCAGCATAACCTCCATTATGTGCTTCATTAATACCAACTGCTCCAATATTAAGCAAAGGATTAATTGATGTTCTAGTTCCATTTACAGTAAGACCATTCATAACCATAGAATCGCCATTTTTTACTGTACTTGCAATAACTTTACCATTTTTCGTAGTTAAAATTCTTGCATTAAAATTAGGGTCGTTGAAATCGATAGTATCTGTCTTTACTGCTTTCGTACTAGTTGATTCTTTATTAAAGAATCTATTTTTGAATTTTGACCACCAACTTTCCTTTCCACCTACAGGATTGCCATCACTGTCAATAACGTCACCTGTAACTCTTTCGACACCTTCGATATATTTACCAGCCTTATGAGTAGATGAACCTGCCTTACTGTAACTACCTTCAGGCATTGATATAATTGAACCATCAGAATCCACAATTTCGATAGTTGACTCTGTTGCGGCAGTTGATGCTGATGAAATATTAGGGTGATTTTTCTCATATATTTGTCTTGTAATGTCATCGACATTCTGCTCAATAGTGAGTGAATCGTCCCATGTAGCATTGACGCCATTTTTCTTAGCATCTTTAATATAAGAGTTTTTAATTTTATTATACTCTTTAGAATCTGCTTGTTCAAGAACCTTTGTAGCAAAATTAGAGTCACTAGTAAATCCTGTAGTAGATGCTGTTTCGGTAGCATTTGCACTAGCTTTCGCAGTTGCTTTCTCGCTGGTAGTTGCACCAACTTTAGCAGTCTCTTTTTGTTTTCCATATATAGAGTTATAACGTATATCATTTAGTGTCGAATTAGCATACTTATCTTCAAGAAGAAGTGTTTCTCCTTTTGTTGATGCTTCTAATGCAGGTGTAGCATTTGCAGTAGTTCCAATAGCAGATTTCTCCCTAACAGCAATTGCGGCAGCATCTTTGGCAGCAGTTGCACTTCTAGTAGCTAATGTTGTGTTGGCGGCGGCTTTTTCTGTAACATTACTTGATGCTGCAATTCCAGCCTTTCCAGCAGCTGTGCCTGCTCCAGTTTCTATACCGTGAATCGCACCTGAAATTAGTCCTTTAACTGCAGCAGTCGCACCAACTGTTTCAGTAATAACAAACTTAAGAGGATTCTTAAGAATGTTTAAGATAGAATTAGCAGCTTTCCCTATTGTAGTAACACCTGTTTTAAGCCAAGCAGGTAGTGAACTTAAAGCAGCCATCGCAGCAGTACCAACAGTTTCCAAAGTGCTATTCGTACTATTATCACTCTCATCATTCATAAAATAATTGTTATTAATTGTAGTAATATTATCTCCTGCAGCCATTGGAAGCATTGGCGCTTCGGTCGCTTGATGATTAGCTGAATCTTCTCTAGAAACAGAATTTGTAAACTCTGATTCTCCTTCTAATCCAGAATACATTGCAGAAGCTGCACCCTGAGATGCTGCACTTACTCCTTTCAAATAACGCTTAAATCCATTTGTTCCAGAAATCCCAGCACCTAACCTATTTGCCTCTGCTCGACTAAGAGAACCATTATATGAATTAGTTAATGAAGTAAATGGACTAGCTGTTGCCTTTAAACCACTCAATCCACTTACACCAGCAGTAATCGTATTCTTTGCTCCATTCGCTAATTTTTTATAATTACCTCCTAATAATGTATCTTGTAGTGCATTATATCCACTTGATACTTTACCGAAAATATTAGAACCAAAATTAAATGCTTTTCCTAAACCTGATACAACTTTAGAATTTTTTACAGCTGTAAAGACTTTACCTAAAGAACTAAATAATCCGAATCCACCACGTTTAAATCTCCAAGCAGAATTTGTAGCGTTCATAGTTGAAGATGCGTCATAAACTCCAGAATATTCTGGACCTCTTGGATCACTAATAATTGGGTTACCATTGGCGTCTAGTCCTGTAGCTACTACATAATGACCAGCATTTGTATAAGGCGTACCATATCCGCCAGCACCTGATAATAAAACTGGTCTACCATTTGCCAGCTCATTCATTATAAATGACTCACTAGGGTGCACACTCTGTGTTGCACGTAATCCCGCAGCATTTGATGCAGAATTTACAAAGTTCCAATTTGTGCCTGTAGAATCACTGTAACCTTTAGATTTAGCATAAGCTCCCATAATTGCAGGATTGATATTTCTACCGAATCCACCTGCTATCATAGACATTGCCGTAGGACCACAACCTGTTATACCAAATCTACCTAGTTTATTATAATTAATTCCAGACCATCTTGGGTCTTTTTGAGAGTAATAAGGAGTACCAAAACCGCCTTGTCCACCATCCGGGTCACGCATGGTAAATCCGTTTTCTCCTTCTGGTCCACGAATTCTACCATTCTCATCTCTTTCATTTCCCTGATAAAACAGATGGTCATATCTGTTCCAATTTAAAACTGAATGTGATACGCCATTTTCATCTGTATGATGAATACCGACTAATCTATCAAGAATTTTAGTCAAAGTTCTTGCAGCATCTTTCATATGTTCTTTCATACCTTTTTGATGCTGAATACTTTCATCCATTTTATCATTAGCTCTACGACCAGTATCATTCAACTCAGTCATAGTGTCTTTCAAGCGTTCCATATCTGATGGTAAAGCGTCTCCGACATAATTCTGAGCCTGTTCTTGAATGGCTTTATTACGTTTATCTTTACCCATCACAGACGAAATATTTAATAACTCTTGTAAATCCTTATTCTTTAGAGCTTTTGCATTCTTTTTATCTTTTGTAGAATCAAGTAATTTGGTGAGTTTTTTAAGTCTTTTAGAAGAGAACCTATCACCAAATTTTTCTTTCAATTCTTCATCACTCATATTGAGGATATCATACATAGAGTCAATCTGATACTGGGTATCACTATCATAGTTCTCCTGATAATCCTCTCCTCTAGCTTTTGCTCGAACTGCGCTAAGAATCATTTGTTTTTCACGTAAACGTCTATGTTGTTCTTCGCGTTCTGCAGTTCTCTTTTCTTCTCGAGCTTTGCGACGCTCGTCATAATCATCATAATTTACACGCTCAATAACATTTCCATCTCTATCTACAATGTCGCCACCATGAGCTTTACGTCTTGCACGTTCGTCTCGGTTTATAACACCATACATACGGTCTATTATATTACGTCTACGTCTTACTACTCGATGATTACCATTCTCGTCATATTCGTAATTACCATCAGAATCACGTTTTAAATCCCAATAGTACTTTAAACCTTTTTTCTTATCACGTTTTTCTTTTGCAAGAGCTACTTTTTCTGCTAACTTGAATGGTGCAGAAATTACTTTTCCTGCTAATTTGAATGGATTAGTAGCGAGCCCCTTAACACCTTTCCAGATGAGTCTACCAACTTTACCAAAAAATCCATTTAAACGTTTATCGACACGTTTGAATATATTATCAATTCCGCCTAAAAGTTTTGAACCAGCAGCTTTAAATAAATCTTTCGTTTTTACAGCCATTCCAATTGCAGCATTTTTAATTGGCTCAGTTGCATTCATAAACGGCATACCGATACCATCAATGAACCAGTCTTTTATATTAAGTGCAAGTTGTTGACCACTTAACTTTAATGGTGCGAAGACATTTAATTTTGTCCAGTTTCTAAACTGTCCCATTAATCCGCCTTCTTTTTTACCAGTATCTTTATTAAAGGTACCAAATACTCTTTCTTTCCATTTATTAGAAGCTGCTGTAATACCTAAAGCTGCACCAGCTAATGCTCCACCAAGAGGTCCTAATGGAGTTAAAGCTGCACCCATAATACCAAAACTTCCAATAACAGAGGATAAAGCTGCTCCAGAGATAGCGCCAGCCGCAGCACTTCCTGCAACTTTTCCAGCATTTCCGTCTGTACGCATCTTGCCAAATATAGAACCTAAAAGTCCTTTATTAGAACGACGCTTACCTTCATTATCTTTAGGTCCAAATAAGAAATTCTGGAATGTGTCTGAACGCTTTAATATACCAAAACCAGCACCCATCAAAGCTCCACCGATTGGTCCACCTGGTAATAAAAACGATGGTAATAAACCGATACCTAAGGCTCCCTTTAAAAATCCTACAGTTGCCCCACCAACAATAGGAACTTTGTTATCCTTAAAGAATTTCTGAGTCTTGGCACTGATTACATTACCGACTCTTTCTCCAGTTTCTTTATCCTTTTCTCCAAATAACCAATTCTTAAATTTTTCAGATTGAGAAAGATATCCTACTGCACTACCTATAATAGCTCCACCGATTGGACCACCTGGTAAAAATAATGAACCTAATAAACCTAAACCTGAACTACCAGCTAAAGCACCACCGATAAAACCAGTAATGCCACCAGCAGCCATTTTAGGAGCTCTTTCTTTCAAATTCTTACCGAAATCTTTCATTTCGACAGACATTCTACTACGATATACCTTAGCTCTTCCATCTGGTCCAGTTGCAATATATTCACTTGGACCAAAAAGTGCTTCGCCTAAAGTTTTAAATCCATCAGATAATGAATTCAGTGCCCCTTTAACAAAACCACCTTTTTTACCTTCTCCATCTGTATCTTTTTTATCACCAAAAAGATATGACTTAACTGTATTCTTTAATCCATTAAAATCTTTCTTTAGTTCGGGAAAGACTGCGTTTTCTGTAGCATTATGCTTTACGCCTTTGCTATCTGTCCATTCTTTTCCTGTAAAGAAAGCCTTCATAGTCCGTGTTACGTCATGCAATTCATTAGAAGTTTCAGATAAAATTCCACCAGAACGCAAACCTGTTGATTCATTCAATTCTCCGAGTAAGTTTTCTTTTATATTCTTACCTTTTGCTCCTAATATATCATATAGGTCAGATTCTTTTACTTGTGTAAATAAACCATTTTTACCAAAAAGTTTATCTTTAAACCAGTCACCTAAGTCATCCATCTTAACTTTAAAGGTAGATAAAGATTTATTCATAAAGTTATTAGAATCATCGCCATCTTCAGAACCAAAAACGATATTATAAAGGGTATTATCCATACGGTCGAATACCCCTGCAATCATTCTAGCTGGAGCTGTAAATACAGATTGCACAGCATATTTCCAATCATTCAGTTTCTCTTGTGCTGATTGACCCATTTTACCTGCTTTTGTTTTAGAGATTTCATCCATAGCTTTGCTAATCATGTTATCATTAGGATTAACTGGTTTATCTACTTCGGCTAACTTTCTCTGAATTTCTTCAACACTAAAGTCTTGACCTGCACCAAATACGACTGTACCAATGCCTCGTTGTCTTGTGATTTGCTCTTCGGTTAAAGGTGTAGCACTACGTCTATTCATAGAGTCATAATATTGCTTCTCCTGATAAGTCATATCGTTAAGGAACGACTCATTAGGATTATAAGCTCCGCCACCTTTACCTTTCTTTCCATTTCCAACAGTATAAACTTTAATACCATTTGCAAGCATAGTTTGAATATTACGAAGATAAGATAAAGATGTTTGACCATATTTATCGTGTATTCCTGTAGTCTTCCAATTCTTACTATTTTTATTTCTACCATTATCTATCTCATCGCCACTGTATTTGCTAAACTGAGCGTTGTATTCATATGGATTTTGTTCTGATTCCTCTAAAATCTTCTTTCTAGCGGCTATTGCATTTTGTCTGGCTCTACCGTTCAAAGCCATTTTTTGATTTCTAGGTAGATTATTGTACATTGCAATGATGGCATTTATATCATCCTGCGAATAACTATATCCGTTGTATGTTAAGCCTTCTAAAATTTCCCGTAAATCTTTGAAACCTTTTTTACCATAATCACTTTTTGAAGTTGTAATACCTGAAATACTAGAATCTGTAGAGAGTTTCAATAGAAGCTTATCTATCTTCTCTCCTAAATGCATATCTTCTCCATTGGCATTTAAAAACTTAGCATTTTTCGTCATAGCATATCGAATATCATAAAAGTTTGATAACATAGCATCGTTTACTTTATTATCAAATTCATCACGCATTCCATATGCAGAACGCCATTTACCTTTTGCAAGGTCAAACGCTCTCTCTTCTCTTCCAGTTAAAGCGGCTTCAATTTTTCTTAAATAACCTGGTATTACTTCTACGATAGATTTTCTCACATATCCATCGAATGGAACAGCTTTCTTATTATAGTTACCTAAGTCTATGCTACTTTTTGTATTAGGAGTAACTCCAAAAATACGTCCAGCTAATGCATATAATGGGTTATCGCTATCTCGTAATCCAGATATTTTCGATAACATTGCTGGGAAAAACTCTGAAAACGTCTTATCAAACGCCGCCATACTTTGCTTTGCAAGTTCTGGAACTAACTTTTCAGCAATAGTATCTGTAACCATCTGTAATGGGGATGCTAAGAATAATTTCATATTATCCTTATCAGACATCATCGCTTTAATCATAGACAATCCAGGAGTTTCATCAATCGCATTACCTGTATTACGTTTTATCATACCAAGATATGACTTGATATCCAATCCTCCACCAGATAAAAATACCTGAGTAGGGTCATAACCTTTGTATGCTTCTTCTTTTTTTACTTCAGTAAGTTTCTTTAATTCTGAAACTTGCTCAGATAACAACTTCAAACTATCTTCATAATATTTCTGTGAAGACTCTATGAATTTACTAACAATTCCATTATTAAAAGAAATCAAAGAACCAATATTCTCATTAACAGTACTAAGATTCCTATTTGTATTTTCATTACTTTCTACAATAGCACTGATGGTTGTCTCTGTTAAAGAACTCATCAATTTATTGCTGGCTTTACTTGTAGTAATGATAGCATCTGTTGTTGCCTTTGTCGCTTTAACTAAAGGGCTTTTTTCGGTTGCATTCATATCTATTTTATTGATAGTAATGGATGCACCATCTAAGTCTACATCTTCACCTAAATCAAATGAATCTTCAAAATCATCAAAGAAGTCATCACCAAGCATATCATCATCCATACCAACACTTTCTAATCGTTCTTGGTTATAGAACTTACCTGTCTTTAAATCCTCTTTGGCATTCTTTAGTCCTTCTTTGACCATTTTTTTATACTCATCGAAAGGCGTAGACTTTATTTTAATAAACTCTTTCAAGTTTTTTGCCTCTCCAATTTCTTCACGTATAGTTGAAGAATTGGAAGATATAAAGTCTAATGTTGAATTAAGCTCATTAGAAACGCTATTTGATGCAGTATGTCCAATAGACCTAGCCACATTCTTAAAATAATTATTAGCACTTCTTTTTGCCATAGTTATTAACCTCCTCTCTTTGTATTAGGGAATTGTTTCTTATAAAAAATTAAACAGATTTTAGACAAAAAATAGATAGTAACTAAAAAAGTTACTATCTATTTTACAAAAGGAATCCCCATAGTATCAATTAAAATACTATGGGGAGTGCGCAAAAATGAAATCAATTTAACAGCATGATTTATACACACTAATATGTTTATTGATTTTTATTTTTACTGATTGCTCTTAAGATGTTTAGGACAAGTAGAATCTGCTTTAAGCTTCTTGTAAGCTTTCTGGTGGCTAACGCCAGCTTCACCTGTCTTTGGATTGTGATATGGTTCATCATGCTCGGCAATTAAGTTTAAGTTAATTGAACCCTGGAAGTCTTCTTTTGGCATAAATGTAAATTTCTTTCCTGCTGCCATATACTGATATAAATCCTCTGATACAAACTCATATAATCCATTTACGTTGTCTACTTCAATAGACATAGCCAATGATTCAGCTTCTGCGTTGTCATGTCCGGCTTTCTTTAAAATATTCTTAATCATACCCTGACGGAAAGCTTCTACTGGCTTAACATCTTCAACTACCATTTCTCCGTTTACAGTCTTAGTCTTCTTTGTTGTATAATCAACCTCATTGAACAAAGCCTTTGAGATTAAATTGAAGTCTGCTGAAGAATGTGTTGACATTTTCTCTCCTGTTTTTGTTGTTGGCACACTGCCAAGAATACTGTTCCATACATCACTAAAATTTCTCATGATTAAAATCCTCCTTGGTATTAAATATTTATTTTATCACACCTTATGGCGTAATTAACAATTGATTGTGCATTTGCCTTTATGAGTTTTAGGCTCTGCATTTTCTTTTACACTATTTTGTTGTAATAGTGATTTCTTCTTTTCATCATATTCTTCTTTATGATTGAGATAATTCTTTTCAGAAAACTCCAATATTGTATCTATCGTGCAATTGTCAAAATCAAATTCTCTAGCCATAATAATTCACCTCCTTTGTAAAACTCCATTAAAATAATATATTCTTATTTCTATCTTTGGTGAATATTATGATATAGTTCTATAATAAATAATTATTTACACGAAATAGGTAGAGTATAGTTGTACTTTACTATACTCTACCATTTTAGGAATCAGAACGGAATCAATGCCTTTGACGTTACTATATATTTCGCATATAACTTATCATCATTTCCAAGAATAAGAATAGAAAACTTAAGATTATCATAAGATTTGAATGTATAGTGATATATCTTAAAATTCTTTAATTCATTTTCTGGAATATCGTTTCTTATTATCTGCCCCATTTTTTCTCCATAAATATCACATAGATGGTAATGGTCGAATAAATTTTTGTTATCTGAAAATAATGCAAAAACTTTCGCCCTTGTTTCAATATAATCAGATGTAGTAGATTTTGGTAAACCAATTTCTACTGGTGCTATTAATTCCTCTTTTCTCCTATTATAATACATATACGCAAAATCTAAATCCCCGTTTAAAAAATAACTTTCCACTACTGTATAATTAATCGCCATAAATTATACCCCCTAGAACTAGAAAATTTATTTATCGTATATCTCTTTTAACCTATCTTTTAACCCCATAATGATTTTATATCCAAACATAGTAATCAGGATACTTGGTGTTTTACGAGCGTTGATAGATAAAGGTGCTAAAGCTAAAGATATCTCCTCATCAGGTCTATTGATGGTATAAGGTTCATAACTTTCTGGAATAACATCTCCTATAGTTCCTTTCAAAGCTGTAAAAAACATTACATTCACATGATTCGTTACTTCATGCAGTTCTCTTATGAACTTCCCTAAGTCTCCTTAGGATATTAGACTATATCTTCCTTATTATAACTTTTACCATTATAATAAAGCCTCCCATTTCGTAAAGGACCAATTTCGTCCACCCCACTTGGGTCTACTCTACTCGCTTCTTCACTTAAGTCTTTCTCTTAAGCTATGCTTTCGATAGTCGTTGAACTCATATCTTATCATTGTAAGATACTTCGCTGCGTCGATTGCCTCTACCTATAAACTTTTTACCATACCTCAGAAGTTACTCCTTGCCACTAAGTATGTTACCATCTTAGTTTGGTATTTATAGTCTAACGAGACTTTCCCGCAATTAGGAAGGTTTAACGTGACCAATCGCGTTTTAGTCACCTTATCACCGATACTACAAATATCTCTATATTTTATATAGAAAATGATAAGTACTCCATCGTTTACTTTATTTCCTTTTATAATACCGTCTTTGGTTTCAATTTTATGGTCTGGCTCTGATACCAACATACCACAGCGATATACATCGCTACCTTTTTTATCATACTTCTTTAATAAAGCTTTCTTTGCTTTCACAGAAGACCAATAATCACCAACGATTTTCTGTAAAGAAGGTGATAACTCTGATAATTCAGAACCAGAGTATACTTTAATTCCCTCGATAACACCACTATATTTTGCTTTAATAGGTGTTTTACCAAATGACTTAACTTCTTCTTTCAACTCTTCACCGATATTACCTAAGAGTTTATTCAAAGATTCTTCTTCGAAAGAATTTTCAAATACCATAAGTTCATCACCTAGTAATACTCTATCTCCTTCTTTAACCATTTTATCTACTGTAGCATTCTTACCTAATACTACAGGCACTTCCATTACTACTTCAGTAGCCATATCATTAGCAGCTTTAGAAGTAATGAATGTAGAGTCCTCAAAAGTAGAGTACTCTTGCATAACAGCAATCTTTTCTAACGCTCCGATATTAAACTTATTACCAAATAATGTATTAGAAAAGAATTTACTATCATAAGCTAAGATATCATCTTTATCGAACTTGTCTCCTACTTTTAAATCATAGATTAACTGATTGGATAAGAAAAATCCTCCTGCACCATTCTTGTCAATCGTCTTAGAAATGTCAATTGCTTTAGTATAAGCAACTTCTCCTTTAGGCTGGTATTCTACTATCATCAAACCTAACTTTTCGTTGATTTCTTTAACAACGCCTTTTTCTTCTGCCGTTACAACGAAGTCGTTAGATAAATGATATTGAATAACCTGCTCTGAACCATTTGAAATCAATACCGGAGATGCTTTTTCTACAGGAACAACATGCTTTGACTGTTTAACTGCCCGATTGGTATTCACATGAGTCGTTACTTCATGCAGTTCTCTTATGAACTTCTCTATATCACTATAGATGTCTAGACTATATCTTCATCTCTATATACTGTTACCATATATAGAGAGCTTCCCATTTCGTTATCACTTGATAACTACTCTACTCAGTTACTCTCTTAGATATTTCTATCTAAGATACCCTTTCGATAGTCGTTGAACCTTACTCAAAAAAATAAAAAAAATAATGCCCGTTTATACTTCATCTCATTGAGATGTCTCACCAAAACGGAGCCGAAAGGTTCGATTTACATTGGTAGCACATATGTACCACCAATGGCACTATAATCCCTATGTCACCATAGGGGGTTGCCCCACGCTTCCTCTCCTTCTTTAAGGAGTCTTCTACCTATCACTAGGTACTAAAAGGCACCACTGGTCAAATAAATGATCAGCTGAATGTCATCTAATGCTATTAGACTTTATTCACAATAATAATATATACTTATATATTTATATTAAACTATTTTGAGTATTGGCTGCTGATTGTCCTCGAAGGAGTTCCCAGCAATTAAGGAAGTTTGTAGTATATGTCACCATATACTGCCACTACTAGTTAATGGCTGTTCTTGTTGTGTCATCGCGTGTTGCTCCCAAAGGAGAAAGTAATTCTCCTGGTGTTAATAAGTTAACATCTTTTAATTTATCTAATTCATCTTCATGTAAATCCATATAACCACGAGCATTTGTGATGGTAGGCTCCAGTGTTAGGGACCGGACAACACCACAATTCATGTCTATTGTATCTTCCCACAGGTCGTTAATCTGTAGAGTTCTCTTATGAACTTCTCTATATTGCTATAGACGATGAGACCATATCTTCATCTCTATATACTGTTACCATATATAGAGAGAAACCCTTTTCGTTATCACTTGATAACTACTCTACTCAGTTACTCCTTACTATATTTCTATAATAAGTACCTTTTCGATGGTCGTTGAACGTTCCTCTTATTAAGAGGCTTCGCTGCTGATTGTCCTCGAGGGAGTTCCCAGCAATTAAGGTTTATTTGTAACTATTATCACTAATAGTTGCCCCAACATGTTCTAGGGCTAGTCGACATGCCGATTACACCTAACATCGAGCTATCATATGAACGTTTCTCTAATGTATATGCGTCCGATAAGTTCATACCAGCAGGTCCTTTTGGTGTACAAGCATGTAACTTTTCTGCTTCTGTCATAGGATTTAACTTTGAATAATTTTCTACAATCTGATTCTGTAATACATTCTTAATGACAATATCCTGCGGTATTGACATCTTGACTGGATTATTACTATATGCAGTATTCTTATATCTCAAATAAGCATCGGCAATCGCCTCATATAAGAATGTGACTACAATCTCAGAACTTCGTATTCTTGCATTATTGAAATTCATCTCCGCGATATACTTATTGTCAGACAGTAATTCATTTGCAAATAATACTAAGCCACAAAAATCTGTTGGATAGTTAAAGTCATCCAATACTTCTTTTGTAATTGGTCCTATAAAAAACTCATAGAACTGCTCAAAAGCCGATGCTAATAACTTTTTACCATAATTGGTTTCAATAATGTCAAAATAGACATCTTTTTCATTGAATTCAGAGAATTCATATAATTCCGTATGCAGCTCTTTTAAACCGTTTAATAATAACTGGTTTTTAAACGGTGAACCTTCATATAAAAGATAGCCATCTGCGAACTTTATACTGTACTGATTCTTATAAATCTTAGCTCTTGGACTATCTGAGAATGAGTAGTTAATCCCTGCTTTTTTAAGAGTAATAGTCAATCCTTCTAAATAAGACAATAAAAGAATAACAGGTACTCTCTTCTTCATGATAGTACAGTAAGAATAAGTCGCTTTCTTACCAGGGTTCATTTTATTGAAGTTCTCTTTTAATTCACCACCTAATCTATCTGCGATATATTCGCAGAAGCTCTTATCTTCAACTAATTGGTCATTTGTGTTAATCCACAATAACTTCTTTTCTTTTGTCTTAGGATCAACTTCATACCCAAAACAGATATCAAATTCTTTCTCTTTCTTAGCTTTCATCTCTTTTACTAATGCTTCAGCGTCTTCCTGATTGAATAAGATATGAACTTTTCCGTTTGTTAATTCCCTATAGCGTTTACTAAGTTCATCATATTCAAAGAATGTATCATAATCTTTATTAACACTGAAAGAGTTTCCTCGTTTAACCCGTATGGTAGACGCTTTCAATTTCTCTATGGATTTTACCATCATCTCAATATCTGTAGATGACTTTGTATTATAACGAGAAACGAAAATCTTTCTATTATATTCAGAAGAAACTAATTGTACTGTATCATGAGATGTTTTTACAATTGGCTTCATCATCTGCTGATGAATGATAACCTTTTTATTTCCACCTAAATAGATGTATCGGTCATCTAAGAAGATAGGCATATCGAATTTTAAGGTATGCCTTACACGATTCTCATCTTCTAACTTAACTGTCCAAGTTTCTTTAAGATTTAATTCATCTGACGTATCCTCTACCGATATATCTAAGATATAGATTCCTATCTTCTTATCATTTAAAGACTTAATGACGCGGGTTATATCATTACGATACATTTTCTTGATATAAGTCTTTTCGATGTTCGGATAAGCTATCTTAGTAATATTCCGATTTGATGTATTTACTTTATTCGATACATCGTGTATTGGAACTTTAATCTGTTCTCTTGGCAATTTATCCACTTCATCAATAGAAATACTGTCAAGTTTCAATTTCTTTTGTTTTTCTCGCAATACCGTATCTCTCTTAATAGATGCTGTACTACGACCAGTTGCATGTTTTTCTCTTACTAACTGAATTTCACGCATTACATCATCTGTATTGATTTCACCGTCGCTTTTTGCATTTTTATCAATTACGTCAGCGATTTCTTTTTCTTCTTCTTTATTGGTATTAATACGTTCTTCATGAACATCCACAGTTCCGTCAGCATCTCCAGAGAAAGAATACTTATCTTTAAAGATATCTACGGCTCTTCCCAATTCCTTTTTTAATTCGGAAGTATCAATAGGGTCTTCGATATCTTCAATAATAGTATTAGGTAATATCTTATTTACTAATCTTCTATATAGAAGGACTTTTTTCTCATCGTGTTTAGCTGGGTTAATCTTAAAGAATTTATTCTGACCTACTATTACGATATCGATATCACCTAATGCTTTGTATGCATCTGGGTCTTTTCTCATAAGATAATAAAAGATGAATAAAATATTATCCCACTGCTTCTTCGTCATATTATTATCGATACCTTTCTTAGATATCCAAGAATTTGCATCAATAAGCATTGTCTTATGATAATCTTTTAATCTAGGGTCATTGATAACGTTCTTAGTGATTGTCATAATAGTATTGACTTTAATAATCATACTATTACTGAAGCCTTCTCTTTCTAAGTACATCTGATTATACTTACTCATATCATAATAGAAGTTGAAATGATTTGCATTATGAATTTCATTGATACAATTCATTCCAGTTTCTTCAGTAACTTTAGCGTAAATTGGTATACGGTTCTTCTTATTAACCTCTCTAAACGTCTTATTTAGGATACGCAAAGAATAACGATAATCAATATAATATCTTTTATAACGATTCATCGAGTTAATGCTCGTATGATTGATTAACTTAATAGAATCTTCGATAGAAGTTGTATTTAAAATAACAACTTCGTTCTTCGTCGGTTCTTTTGTATTATAAGGTAAGAATATATTCTTTTGTAGTTTATAGTAAGGCATAGCTGAGAAAATACGATACGCTTCTGTAACAGGTTCTAGATGGTCTATATCTACCATACTTTCTAAGTATGCTTTACTACTCTCATAAATAGATTCTTCTCTTTCTTTAGATATCCCATTCATAACAATAGTATTACTAACCATAATTATTACTCCTTTCTTTCCTATATTAAAGATTTGTTTTTTACTTAATATACGAAGCACAAGAAAAGACCTAAGCTTAAAGAAATAAGCTTAGGTCATTATATTTAAAAGTTGCACGGGACTTCCAATATTCCCAATGTGCGTATACGCCTTACGATACGTATACAATAAAAATCGAATTATACTCCTTCAAACGCGCATTGCTAATTACTATACGGAGTTGTAACTTAGGTGTAACCACTGACCCATTACGGTGCCAGCTTGATGACGCAAAGGATGCACTCGACAACTCATATACGCCCTCCTGCTAGGGATTCAAATAATTCTATAATAATTACCGAGCCTAACATTACTAAAGTGTTTAATGAATTTGAAAAAATAATTTTTTATAAAAAAATATATAGATGCAACATATAATTGAAAGACGGACGCTTTCATATGAAAAACTAGTCAGCCGCAGATTTAGTCCCATTGGATCAGGGGCGTTGGAGGCGGTAAGATGGATTAGTTCAGGGATTTGGTGTAGGTGCGAAGCTCGTGAAGATAGCTTGCGCCTATACCCTGTTTTTGCAAAATCGTATTTTTTGTATAAGTACATATACATTATTTTTGTGTATATAGATAGTCTATATACTTCATATACCTGTCGTATATGAATTACTATGTTCCTAGATAAAATCTGGAGAGGAAGGTATGGTGACTATTATGAAATCAAGAGCTAAAGGTTTAGAAATTACAGTAAACTTCAATATCGGTATCAAAGCTGGAAGTATTGAGTTATCTAATGAGAGAAACGATAATCCAAGAAAAAATAATGAGGTTTACAAAGATGTGGATACATGCTGCAATTTTAACATCAAGTTCGGTGCTGATGAATATGAGGATGAAATCGACTTAAAGGAACTGACTGAAGCTTTGAATACTCTTGTCAATAAATCTGTCTCCGAAGTTAAAGAGAAGATTGAAGAACAGAAAACGACTGAAGAATCTGCAGAGAAAAACTCAGCAACAGATTCTTCCGAAGAACATTATTCTGATGATATCGACGGAGATGAAATCGCAAACGGAATGTGCTAATCCTTACATAATAAAAGAAGGTTTGAACTAATAGATTCGCCTTCTTTTTTGTAAATTATTTCCATTTATTTTTTATGAGAAGTTATTTTTATTATTTTATTGCTCTATTGTCCAAATATAGGTACGATATAAATAAATTCATAAAAAGTTCATTTTATTATAAAATATCTCTAACATAGTAGTAATAAAACATTAGCCCGAAGGGGCAAAGGTGAAACGACTAGAAAGATAGGAATAGAAGAAAAATAAATATAATTGCAATTACTTTTAATTAAATTGATTATAATTAGCATGCCTATTATAATTTCTCTTTATTATACTATATTATATTATAATATCCCAAGTGAATTTTTTTATTTACTTGGGATATTTTTTTTGATTAATAGATGAATTTTAATATTTTTTACCAATTCTATATTTTGTATATTAAATATATTATACCAAAAATATAAAAATGGGAATAATTATTACTGTAAATTATTTCCATTTATTTTTTATGATAAGTTATTTTATCATTTTATTGTTCTATTATCCAAATATAGGTATGATATAAATGAATTCATAAAAAGTTCATTTTATTATAAAAAATGTATAACATAGTAGTAATAAACAATGCCCCGAAGGGCGCATTGTTTATAATTCCCCGGAGGGGAACCCGAACGGGGAATTATCAAAGGGAGCTCCGGAGGAGCGACGAGCGGAACGAAGTGGAGCGGAACAGAAGAAGCGGGAGCATACAAGATGGAAGGAGAAGAAAGAAAAGAAGAGAAGAAGTAGGAATAGGAAAAATAGAAATATAATTATATAAATTAAAATTATATGAATTACAATTATGAATTTATATATTTACCATTTAATTTATATTGATTATTATTTTATCATATATTATATATGCTTAATATAGTATATATAATATATTATTATATTGCAAAATGAAAAATTTTTAATTAGTTTGGATAATATTTGACAGATTAGTAGAAGAATTTTAATATTTCTTTTACTAATCTGATTATTTTTGTTAAAAATTGTATATTAAATATATTATACCAAAAGTAAGAAAAAGAGATAAAATTGATAAAATTTAGAGAAAAATAATAAAATTTACCAATAAATGTAAAAAGTATAGAAATACTAAAAATCTTATTTCCCAATATAAGGAGACTATTAAAAGTCCAATTAAAAATAAAAATTGATAAACAAAATTATAATAAACATTCCTGTGAAGGAATGTTTATTATACATTCTATTGCTTTTTATCCAAGATATGTTGGTTAATAGAAAGCAATAATTTTATATAATTTATGCTATATAATAAACTAGAAATAGTTTATTGACAATCCATAAAATTCATAAATGTCTTGAGCTAGTTTGGTGAATACTCAACTAGCTCCCTTTCTATTGTAAATTCACTCCATATATAAATAATTTAATTATATAAAGAAAGAGTGATATAATTTACCAAAATAACTAATATTGCAATTAAAGTATCTACCTACATGGGTATACACTTCTATTATCAATTTAGATGATATATAAGAGAAACTTCTTAAATTATTTGAATTTACTTTAACTGGAATATTTAATCTTAGGGCAGGAGAAAAAATAGATATGGGATTATTAGTGAGAATTCTATGTTCCGACCAGAATATAACAGCGTCTTTTTATTTACAGATAACGATGGGGCAGAGTATTATTTGAACCTATATACATTTAGACATACTAGTGATGATAAAATTATTTTATCATTCAAACAGTTTCAATTAAATTGAATTTTAATATTTGCTTAACATAATAGTATATCCATTATGCTGAGTGGATATGACTGATTACTCCACTTCATTACCACCAGAGATGGATAATACACTATCTTTGGTGGTAACCCCTCATTTTTAATTTATATAACATAGTAGTAAATACTTATTTCTCCATTGATACAAGTATTTACTTCCCATCCATTAGAGAGTAGTCCCATAACTCTCTAATGGATTCTATTTTTAAAATTAAATAAGCATTAACATTTATATGAAACCAAGAAATTTGTACAACTTATATCATTTGTCTAGTAAGCCATTTTCTACATCGTGGTTTACTGGGCATCTTATTTTTCTATCAATGAAATAAAGATATATTATTTTATTGATATCGGTTAACAACTAAGTTATAAAATACTAAAGGAGGAATCAGTTATGCTTGATTATAACAAAAGAATTGACGCAAGTCAAGGTCAAAAAAGAATTACAGTAAAGGATTTAATTGAATATTTAAAGACACTTAATAAGGATGCAAAAATAAGTGTTTTAGGAGACCCATGCTTTTATATCCACGTAGAACAGGATGGCTCAGAAGTCATTTTTGACGATAGCCCTCTTGAAGATGAATATCCGATGTCTTACTCTATGAGTGATTATTTGGAAAGAAATAAAGCGGAGGAAAAGAGTAAGAAAGAAGCAAATGATTTATATGAAAAGTCCATTAAAGCTCAGGCTGAGATTCCAGTAGATGAAAATAAACAGGAAATTCAGAGCGCTGGTCCTTATATGGAAGCATACTTAAAGCGTCATTTCACGAAAAAAGCATCAGATGACCTTAAAGAAATGCTAACAGGAAAGGTTAATCTAGATACATTTAAAGAAGCTTACATAGGAATTGGTGATTGCAGAGTTCTATTTGAAGCAAAAATGCATGAGCATCTAAATAGAATAGTTGTAATTGCATCTCCAGAGCTTCTCTGTATCGCTTTAGTGGTTAAGCATAGAGGGCGACTAAAAGTTATCCCTCAATGCTCTAATAATCCCTCATATTTACAAGAGGATAAGATATTGTCTATTAATGGAATTAATTTCCTAGTTAATAATACAATACATTCAATGACTTCAGATAGATTTGTGATTATAGATATATTTAAGTTATCTGAATTAGCAAAAATGGTAATTCCGGATGCGATTGAGTATCTTATGAACCGGAAGGAATACGATGCTAAAAACGATGATGAAGCTACCAGAGTAAAAACTGCATATAATTTTATTATAATGAACTCTAAAGGTAAATATGGACCTTTAGTACCATTAGTTTTACCAGTAAAGAATTAAAATAAAACTGTATGTTAAACAGAATAAAAAGAGAGTGAATTAAAACTCTCTCTTTTTAAATATAGAAAGGAGGGGAAAGAACACTTATGAAAAGATGCCTGGCAGAGCAGAAATTTTGCCAGAATATTTTACCTAATAAAAATAAAAGATAACAGGTCTATCGTCAAAGCTAATAATGAAAGAATTATTATGACAGATGCTGAAGAGTATAATGGAACACATATTAATACTTTCGTTATTTAGTGATATTAAGAGATAAGACTTGCCATATTAAGAAAGGAGGAATGATACAAATGAGTAGACTTCCAGAATATTTTATTTATAGCGATGGTGCATGTAAAGGTAACCCGGGACCAGGTGGTTATGGGACTCTTGTGCTAACTATGAAAGAGCTAGACTTTACAGAAGTGGGACGCTTCGCTAGAGGTTATTTCGACACTACAAATAATAGAATGGAATTGATGGGAGTCATAAGAGGACTCATAGAAATTAAAAAACCATCGACTGTAGTTGTAATTACGGATTCTAAATATATCGTTGATTCCATCAATAAAAGATGGTTAAATAATTGGTTGAGGAATGGTTGGATAACAAGCACCCAGAAACCAGTTAAAAATAAAGATTTGTGGTTAGAACTACTAAAACAGATGAAAAATCATAATGTTACGTTTCAATGGGTAAAGGGTCATGCACAGAATGAGTATAACAATACTTGTGATAAGTTAGCTGTAGAAGCATCCCATAACCCAGATAGTATTGACATTATAGTGAATTAGACTATAAGATATTTTAAGTAATAAATCAGCCGTTAAATTTATACTTTAACTTTTATTGCTTGAAAATCTTATTAGTAAAAGAGATTCGTGCTTGGGAACACGAACCCTTTAAGTAATAACTTACCCACATAACTTGTAAATTGGCAATAGCCAAATCCACCAAATAAAGAATGTAATATCTATTTAAGGGTTTTACAATCCTATTCCCAAAAACAAAATGACTTAACGGCTGCAAAAATATTCAACGATAAGGAAACTGAAAATAGAATAAACTATGCAAATGAAAAAGCTCATAGAGTGAAAGGAGATAATATGAAGAATTTAAAAATTTATTGGTTAGGAATTATGGCGATTGCTTTAGTATTAGTCGGCATAAATACGAAACAAATAGGAATTAATGCAACTAGTAGTAAGAAATTAACAGAATCACAGCAGAAATATGCTGATAAAATTGCCGAAGTTGCAATTGACAATTGGGAAACATATGGAGTGTTACCATCAGTAGCAGTAGGTCAAGCATTTATTGAAAGTACATTAGGAGACTATTGTAGAGGGTATAATCTTTGGGGAATTAAATCAGGTGCAGTAACATATAGTTCTTTAGATGAAGGAATTCATGCTTACTTAAAAGTAATCAATAATGGTTATTATAAAGATGCACCATTTTGTAAAGATTGGAGAACCCAAATAAGAAGAATACTTAATGGAGGTTATTGCGTACCAGAAGGAAGTTATTATTCTGATATATCATGGTCTATTGAGACATATAACTTTGATAAATATGACAAAAAATTATTTAAGGTACTAGAGAAAAAAGAAAAAGCTAAAAAAGAAAAAGAGAGAAAAGAAAGAGAAGCAAAGAAAGCTAAAGAAAAGAAAGAGAAAATTGAGTCTACGACATTTAAGTTGGTATATAGACCCCAGTTATCAGCAAATACTTTAGCTATAAGCAGTTCATTAGCCAAGAAGGGCATAATCGTACTTTATAAAGATAATGTATTTGATGGATATTATGATGTGTATAGTACAAACCTCATATCAGAAAACTGTTTAGGGACATCGAATACAGCGGAAATAGGAAATGAAGTAACTATTATGGTCTATGAAGATGTCAAGGGCTAATTAACACAGATAGAAGACTAAGATAACTATCTTAGTCTTCTGTCATTATATTTTGTAAAGGAGACAAAAATATGTTTACACCACTTAATTTAAACGAGATAGATAATATACCACAAGCTCATGTAATGATAAATGGAGTTTATCATCTTATTTATATAACAGATATAAAGTATGAAACTACAGCAAAGATGGTTGTTGGTAAAATACGAATTGATACTGAAGATGGGGAAGTCGTAATGGAAAGCGAAGATTATGCTCCTACGATAGTTGCCATTATTGGTGGAAAACGATTCATTGTCACATTCGATGGAGATGTTACGTCTGTAAATAAGAAGGAACATGTAGAATCATATAGATTCGATATAGTCATAGATGATTCTATAATATATCTGTATCCTTCAAAATTAAAGCAATGGCAGGCTTATTTGAAGTCTAAAAAATGATACTACATATTTATGATATGAATAAAATACCAAGGAGGACATAATAATGGACAAAAATAGAGACGTAAAAGAAAATAATATTTACAATTATACTGAAGTTGAATCTATAAGAAGAGGAAGTGTCTATTATGTAAAAAGAAATGTTGACTGTAATTTTTATAGTGGTACAGCTATAACTTTAAAGAATAAACGTCCTTTTATAGTACTATCAGAGCACAGAGATAATACCTATTCTAGAATTGTCACATGTTGCCCGATCATTACTAGAGAAGAAAAAGGTAATGAGCATTTTGAGTATGTAAATTTTGTAGATTCGCGTGGTAAGCACGTTATGGCAAACCTGTCTCAAATAACATGTATTCCTATAGAGCATGTTAAGGGTTATATTTATACAGTTCCTAAAGAAAAAATGGATGAGATTGATAGATTACTAGCTCGTCGTCTTTGTTTAGAGAATTATATTGAAACTCTGGTCAAGCAGTATCTGGAAGATGTTATAGGTGTTTCAATTACCCATTCAATCGAATTAGATATGAATGTAAGAAAGCAAGAACCTCTTTCAACTAAACAAGTAAAAGATATGATATATAGTAAACAATTCCAGCAATCTGAAGAAAAGATGCGGAAGCTTCTAGAAATACCAGAAAGCACATACTGTGAGCCCGAAGAGGATGCTCATATTTGTGATATGAAACTTAACCATATTGATGCATCTGAATTAAAAGATATAGAGCCAGAACGAAAATCTACAAATAATTGGACGCCAGAAAAGATGCAAGAAGTTGTCGATTACAGAGCTTCTCATACATTAGAAGAAACAGCAGAAAAATATCATATTAAAAATAACTCCATGAATACAGTACTATGGAAAGCGAAGAGGAAGTATGGTATAACTGCATCAAGTAACAATAATCTTCATTAAGTGTCGAAAGAAAGGGGATATCCATGTCAAGGAAGTTATGGACAAAAGAAGAAGCTGAAAAGCTTATAAACTACTATAAAACGCATTCAATTAATGAAAGTATTGAGCGCTATGGATATGCTAGTGCGAATTCGCTTAGAAGAACTATAAGTGAGTTACGCAAGAGATTTGGTATACCTAAAGAAAGAAAATTCAAATGGGACGAAGAGAAAGCAAGGGAACTTGTAAATTTTTATGCTACACATACTGCAAAAGAAACTGCTGAAAAATATGAATATTCTAGCATAAATAGTTTGTATCATGCATTATATATTGTGTCGGACAAATATAACATTCCTAGGAATAGAAAAAAGAACTACTATAAATGGACAGAAGAAAAAGCGAAGGAGTTTATGGAATTCTATTTATCCCATTCGACCGAAGAAACTGCTGAAAAATATGAATTTTTATCTAAAAAAAGTATAAGTGGTACATTCAGCAGATTATCTAAGATGTATAATATTCGTATGGAAAGAAAGAGAGTTAAATGTAAATGGTCAGAAGAAAAAGCGAAGGAGCTTATAGAATTCTATTTATCCCATTCGACCGAAGAAACAATGAAAAGATATAACTTTTCTAGTAAAAATAATGTATATAGAGCCATCAATAGATTGACTAAGAAGTATAATATAGCTAGAAAATAAAAATGAGAAGAAGCTAGACATGCACACATACACGCCTAGCTTCTTTTTTGGTCTAATATTCATTTTTTCTTTTTTAGGAAACATTTTTATATAGATAAAATTAGGGAAAGGATGTTATAGTATGGAAGTAATTAAACGTGATGGTACTAGCGTCGATTATGACGAGACTAAAATTATGAAAGCTATTCAGGGTGCGAATAGTGAAATGACAAAAGAGGAAGATAAGTTAAGCGTAGATGGAATTGCTAACTTAATAGAAGATTTTAATAAAATAACGACTCCTCTTCATCGGATTGAAGTAGAGGAGATTCAGGATATCGTGGAAGAATTACTCATGCGCTATAAGAAATATAAATTAGCCAAAGCTTATATTATTTATAGATATATCCATGCGGAAAAGCGTTCAGGGAATGATGTTATTTCTAGAGTAAAAACTCTTATTGATGGAATCAATACAGAGTTAAACGAAGAGAATTCTAACAAGAATTCCTTTATCAACAGCGTGCAAAGAGATTATATGGCTGGAGAAGTTTCAAAAGAAATTACAAAAGAACTTCTTCCAGAAGATATTTACCGAGCATGGAAAGAAGGTTTAATCCATTTCCATGACTCTGATTATTTCGCTCAGTATATGACTAATTGTTGTTTGATAGCATTAGATGATATGCTTGAGAATAGCACCGTAATCAGTGATACTTTAATAGAAACCCCTCATGCATTTTCTACCGCATGTACAATCGCAACACAGATTATTGCACAGGTTGCATCTTCTCAATACGGCGGTCAATCCATATCATTGGCTCATTTGGCACCTTATGTGGATAAGAGTAGACAGAAGTTTACAGAGTTTATAACTCGTGTTTATGGTAAAATGGGAGAGAAAGAAAAGGAATTGCTTGATATTCTTATGCAGTATGAAATATCAAAAGGTGTTCAGACAATTCAGTATCAGGTGCAGACATTATTAACAACAAATGGTCAGGCTCCATTCTTAACTTTATTTATGTGGATTAATGAAGTTCCAGAAGGACAAACAAGAGATGACTTAGCGTTATTAATAGAAGAAGTATTAAAACAGCGTATTTTAGGAGTTAAAAATGAGAAAGGTATTTATGTATCACCAGCCTTCCCTAAGCTCATTTATGTTACAGATGAAAATAATATTTATCCGGATAGAAAATATTGGTACTTAACGGAATTAGCTTGTAAATGTACAGCAAAGAGATTAGTTCCAGATTATATTTCTGCAAAGAAAATGGCTGAATACAAAGAGGGTAATGTATTTCCAGTGATGGGATGCGTGGAAGGTAATGAGATTATTTCATATAAATATCATGGGAAACTTTTCGTAGAATCATTTAAGCGAATGTGGGAACGTTTGTCTGAGGATTTCCCAATAAAACACCAATTTTCAGAAGATAATCCTAATTTATATATGGATTTGACTGATGTTGAAATTTATGATACAGAAAAAGGTTTTGTGAATACGCAAAGAATTATTCGTAATAAGAGTAATGATTGGGTTAAAGTTCACATGTCAAATGGTCGAATTTTATTATGTACATCTGTTCATCCTTTTGATACTGTAAATAGAGGTAGAGTTTTGGCAAAAGATTTGCAGACAGATATAATTAGAATTAATCATTCACAAGTTACAGGAGATGCTCAAAACAATTGGAATGAAGATTTAGCTTGGGCTTATGGTGTTTTATTATGCGATTCTTCATATGCAGGTACTCCTATGGGAACATTTGCCATTAACGGGGAAGATGATATCATTGACCATTTGGTTGAAGTTATAGAGAATAATTATAATATTAAATGCGAAGTTCGAGAACAACACAGAGGAGTTAAAGGAAATTATAAAGAAGTTGTTATGCCTTCTAGAGAATTACGATATGATCTATGTAGATTTTTTGAAGGTATCGCAAAAGTAGACAGGCATATTCCGAATATACTGTTTTCTATGAAAGAATCAGTAAGATTAGCGTTTTTAGCTGGAATGATTGATGCTGATGGTTACATTAACGCTACTAGTTCTTTAAGTAAAATTCAAATAAGCTCAACAAATAAAGAGCTCGCTTTGCAACAAATGGCATTAATACAGAGTTTAGGTATGCCAGCGTATCAGTATGAAAATCATTATAGTAAAAAACATGCTGATAAAATTAGGTATAGAATTGAAGCTGTTCCAAGTGATGATATTATAGATTATCTAATCTGTAACAAGAAAAACTCTTTATTTAAAAATAATGAACGATGTCGTTCAGTAGATAGTATAAAAGCCAAAGCAGCAATTAAATATATAGAAGTTATTGATAATTACGAAGATTATAGTTATGACGTTACAACAGAATCTGATCATTTTGAGGTTAGCGGAATATATAGTCATAACTGTAGAAGTAATCTTTCTCCTTGGAAAGATGAAAATGGAAATTATAAATTCTACGGGCGCTTTAATCAAGGTGTTGTAACTATCAACTTAGTTGATGTCGCATGTTCATCAAATAAAGATATGGAAAAATTCTGGCAAATCTTTGATGAAAGATTAGAGCTTTGTCATAGGGCATTATTATGTAGACATGAAAGATTAAAAGGTACTACCACAAAAGTTGCTCCTATCTTATGGCAATATGGTGCATATGCACGATTAGGTAAAGATGATGTCATTGATGAGTTATTGTATAATGGCTATTCTACAATTTCTTTAGGATATGCAGGATTGGCAGAGTGTGTTTACTATATGACTGGCAAGTCACATACATCAGACGAAGCAAAACCATTCGCTTTATCTATTATGCAGCATATGAACGATATGTGCAATAAGTGGAAAGAAGAGCATGAGCATCATTTAGCATTTTCTTTATATGGTACTCCATTAGAGTCTACAACATACTCTTTTGCGAAAGCATTGAGGAAAAGATTTGGTGTTATCGAAGGAGTTACCGATAAAGATTATATAACAAACTCTTATCATGTAAAAGTAACAGAGCAGATTGATGCATTTAGTAAATTGGCAATTGAGGCAGAATTCCAGCATTTATCAACTGGTGGTGCTATTAGTTATATTGAAGTGCCTAACATGCAGAATAACATTGAAGCTATTGAATCTGTTGTTCAATTCATGTATGAAAACGTTATGTATGCGGAACTTAATACAAAATCAGACTATTGTCAAGTTTGTGGTTATGATGGGGAAATTCAGATTGTTGAAGATGATAACGGTAAATTGATATGGGAATGCCCGAATTGTAAAAATAGAGACCAATCTAAGATGAATGTGGCAAGACGTTCATGTGGATATATCGGAACCCAATTCTGGAATCAAGGAAGAACACAAGAGATTAAAGAACGCGTACTTCATTTATAATATAAAACTTTATTGCGAATATATATCATCATAGGGGTATATCGATATAAAAACGTGATATACCCCTATAAAAATAGTACTTATGATAAAATACTATGTTCCCTTGAAAGGAGGATGTTCTTATGAAAAAAGAAGCGTTTGAGAAAGCTTTTGCAGAAGCGAAAGCTTCAGATTTTAACATGGAACTTGTGAAACAATGGAATGAAGCAGGAAACCAAAATACTATAGAGGCAACTGGTGACTTAACAATTCGTTCCATTATTGCTATGGAAGAACTTGCTGAGTGCTCACAAGCTATCTCTAAGTCTCTTCGCAAAGAGGATTTCAGAACTAACTTAATTGAAGAAATTGCTGATGTTTATAGTATGCTTTATCATGTAATGTGTAAGCATAATATTACAGAGGAAGATATCCAGAAAGCGAGACTTGTGAAAATGAAGAGAGACCTAGACAGATGGAGTAAAGATAAATGAGTCTTTAATAAAAATAAGTAGTTATAGATAATATAACTACTTATTTTTTATTTTAATATCCCTTATAACAATAAAGTAAAATCATGGGTGAAAATTATAAACTACTTACTCCTAAGTCCATCCGTATAAATCCTTGAAATAAAGTCTACTCATGATTAAATATACTAATAATTGCACATGGTTCATCCCTCCCATGTGCAATATTTTTTTTGTTTGTATATTATTTCAATGATATCGGTAAAAGAAAGGAAGATTATACCTATGAGAGAAATTAAATTACCAGATGAGTTTGATATGGATTTTTGTCAAAAAGAAAAAGCGATGAAAGAAACAGAAAGATGTGTTTATTGTGGAAGCGAAAGGATTAAACGGAGTAAGCCTAAAGTTATTAAAGTTAAAGAGGGTCTATTTAAGAAAAAGATTATGCATGAAGTGGTTTGTAAATGCAAGGATTGTGGAGCTAAATATGCAACAGACCCTTATCCAATGAAAAAGAAAGATAGAATAAAGAATAAAGAGAAGAGAAAATATCCCAATATAAATCCAGTAATTGTATGCTTAGGTTGTTGGATTGGTAGCATAACAATAGAATATCTAATTATACAATACAATGGAGAATCAATAATATTAGGAGCTTTACTTTTCTTCTTAATATTTATTCCATTACTCATAACTATATTTAAAACAATAAATGATGAAATAGATAGTTATAATAGATACTGGGCAGCAGCATTAGTAGTGTCAATATCATTATTTGTAATTGAACCAATTACATGTGCAATGTTACTAACAAACTACGTGGATGTGTATGTGCATGATGATAACGGTAACGTTATTAAAGCTTATAAATATATTGATGAAGGATACATTGAGTACATAGATGACAATAATGTTTCAATCTATGATAGAAATACAGGTAACTATGAATATTATTCTAAAAATAAAATAACGATAAAGGATGAATAATTATGTTAAAGAAAACAAAAATAGGAAAAGTAGTTTACAATGGAAATGAATATGGATTGTTTTTAAGCTCATTAGACCCGATTAACGATATTGCATGTTCTATAGACTTAAATGAGATTTATGTAAAAAAAAGTTATTTCGGTAAAGATAGAAATAACCAAGAATGCTTTATGTGGCATGAAATAGGGCATATCATTAACCATACTGATAATGAATATGTTGCAGATAAATTTGCTTGTGAGCGAGTTGGATGCCAGAGATTTATTGATGCGATAGATAGTGATTATTTAGATATAAAGAAAAGATTATCGCCTGCACGAAGGGACGCATTTAGTAATTATCAGGCTTATCGTATCAATGTATTAGACGAATTACCAGAAAATACTATTGAAGAGAAATATGAAATAGTGTTAAATGATGGCTTGACTATTGAAATATTAAAGAATATGGTAGTAACTGACATAGAAGATTAATGTTATATAAGAAAGGAAGTGATAAAAATGAAGATGCCAGTTAGAATTATTATTGCTGGTAGTAGAGAGTTTAATAATTATACATCTTTGAATACATTTATGAATAAGTTTATAAAAGAACTTATTGAAAAATTTAAAGATGCACCAGTTGAGATTGGTATGGAGAATATTGAGATTGTTTCAGGAGGTGCAAGAGGAGCCGATAGGTTGGGAGAAGAATGGGCTCGTAAGCACAAATTACCGTATAGAGTATTTGTACCTAATTGGAAAGAATATGGGAAGGGAGCAGGACATGTTAGAAATGCTGAGATGGCTAAATATGCTTCGGGTAAAAGTGATGGTAAAGAAGCATTTGGGATATGTGTTGTGTTCTGGGATGGAAAATCGAGAGGTTCTCAGTCAATGATTTCTTATGCTGAAAGAAATGGTCTTATGACTGTAGTTAAGAAAATAAGACCAGTTAAACAAGAAAATATATTTAAGAAAGAAATATAAATAATAGACAAATGAGGAGGAAATAAAATGGCAAAATTAATTTTCAAAGATGCGTTGGAGGAAATGTATGGGGCTAGAATTGCGAAACCAAAAGGGGCAATGCGTACAGCGGTAGCATTGTATGCGAAATATATTGACATTGTACAGCAAGGTACAGAGTATATCGTTGTCGTGCAACATCACGAAGGAACAAGTTTCTTTAAGGTGGAAGAACAGGTGTTATTAGAAAGCGATAATCCTATAACGATGGGAGATGAATATACAAATGTTTTCTTATCATATGATGTGATGGGATTTACGCAGACACGAGAGCAATCTATCGGATTTGCAACATCGGCTACTTATAAGAAATTCTCTAAGTGGCTATTTGATGTGAATCAAGATATTTATATTGTAATGACAGAAGAAATGAGTCAGTTCATTCGTTCAGCTAGGTTTACAATTAATTTAGATATTACAGGGTATAACCACTACATGGCTAATTGTATTTTAGAATATACTTCTATGAAGTCATACTTGAAGCCATGTGTAGTTGAATTAAAGAAAGGAAATCCTTTAATAAAACAGTTAGCCGAATCAGGAAAATGTTTTATACTTGGAACGGATTTAGAACCAATTACAAAAGAAACTACAGGAATGGTCTATGTATCAGAACAGATTTCATTAACGGATGGAACTGTAGCGGATTATTGCTGCTGGGTAGAAGAAAATTCTGACTATGACCATGCACCTTTATCTAAGTATTTAGATATAGTATTTGGGTTTGAGGTAAAATAATTATGAAAGTATATGTATTAGAGAATAAAGAAACAGGAGAGGTAGTAGGAATCTCTGAAGAAAAAGAAGCTGCTAAACTTTTTATGGAGCAGTATCAACTAAATAAGGATGACTTTACTATAACAAAAGTAAAAGGTAAAACAGCTGAGAAGCTGTTCAATAAGTATGCAGAGAAGAAAGGAATTACATTTGTTTCCCAAAGAGACATTGTAGCACAGGGAGAACGCGCGGATGCGATATTTGAATCATTGTCTAGTATTCGTGCAGATATTACAATGGCATCTAGTGTTATTAGTAGACTGATGCAGATGAATATAAGTTCGGAAGAAAGACTTGCTCTTAATAAGACAAAAATCTTACTAAGAGATTTTCAAGTTAATGATGATAGATTAGAAGATGTTATGCGAGATATGATTTTATTCTACTTATCAGAGGATTCTGATTCATTCATTGCTGCGATGAATGAATTGCGGTTTAATTACGATAAGATCCGCTTCTAGAAGCGGATCTTTATTTTTCTACATTTTAGAAAGATAGAGAGGAGAGTTGGTATTATGGCTGGTATACCGTTACATAGAGTAGTTGATGGGGTTAAAAAGGTCTACTCTGTAATTATATGTAACACTCAATGCTATAAGGGTAATAATATCAAGTTAGGCACAAAGGATGAGGGAGATATCTCTGGAAAAATTACTGGTATTTTCGACGAATACTTAATTTTAACCAATGAGCATGAAATTCGATATACCATATTATACGATAATATCACTAGTTTAGTGATATTATAATAAGAGTCTAACAGTTAGGTAAATTACAATAATAAGATTAGAGGTGAAAAGAATGACAATCCATGTAAGATACCAAGGAAGAGAGAAAGAGATTGAAACTTTAGTAAATCTTAGAAACTGTTTCGATAAAGAAACGAATCCTACTGCCGCAGATTCTATGTTGCCAGTTATTTATAATCATGATGGCGACGATTCGGTAATTGGGACGATGGACTATGTTGTAGTAGATGACAACGAAACAGTGTATATCATGAATATGCCACCATTAGACGGAATATATGACCATGTATTTGAGAATATTGAATCTATGAGCCTTAAGATTAAACAGATTGAGGGAGCGCATGGATATCTATTTATTCTTACAGATTAAAATACTTACTCCGAAGACTATAAAAAATAGTCTTCGGAGACATTATTATGAAAAATGGAAAGGATAAAATATTATGGAATTAGGAAATTTGATTTTTGGAAACAGTAGAGGGGAATTTGAAATTGATAGGGATGTCTATCAGGATTTATTTGCAGAATTTTTCCGTTCGATAGGAATAGATTCATATGGTACAGTAACAAGTAAGCTTGCAAAAGTTTATCCAGAGTATATAAAAGGTTGTACTTTTGAAAATGATACATTTATAGTGCGACCATATTATTGGGGAGATGATGAAGAGATTGCATCTATGCCAAATTTTGAGTATAAGCCAGATGAATTAAAAATATGCTGGTATAAATATATGATGCGTGATGCATATTCAAATAAAGAATTAACAGTAGATTATATAAAGGAAGTATTTGAGAATATTAGAAAGAGTCTTCCCAAATTACAGGATATCAAAATAGAAAAACCTTCAGATGAGTTGCGAAGAAAATATTTTGATTATAGGATGGAAAAGATACAAAAGAATAGTATTTATGGTGCTTTCGGATTCGGTGGTTTCCATAGAGGAGGTTTTAATAATGACGACAGAAGAAATTGAAAAAGTTGATAAATATGTTGGAGGACTTAAGTCATCCATTGATAACATTCAGCATGTAGCTAGATTATTAAATCTTCCAGAAGAGTTAGATGAAGATGTTGATAAAATGATTGCTATACTAAAGTGTAGAGTCGAGGAAATCACTCATGCTGAAAGTAAAAAAGAATTGAAAAAACTTTTAAAATTAAAGAAAATTTTAGGAGATGACAGTAATGAGTAGTGCTAGGTCTTTAATAGAATCTGAAATTCTTACTGAAGGTGGCTATGCCATATTTGACCCATACACGCAAGAAGTCTATTTTGCTCCCAATAAAAAAATATTAAATAACTATATCAAAAATCCAGCAAGGAAGCATATAGATTTTATTGTAACGGAAATAAAACCCAATGAAGATATTCATGAAACAATTCTTGGGCATCTTGGGTTCAATTATATTACTGATATTGATGGGATAGCTGTATCTCCTGAAGAAGAGGAAATGCTTTATAGTTATCCAGATGATATAGATGAATTTGTGATGCCTTTAAAGACTTTGCATAATTACGCTTCTTATTTAAAATTAGATAAAAGTATTAGGGAGAGACTCATAGATATTACAATTCGTATGATAGAATTTCTAAGAAAAGCCGAGTGTGAAGTGTATCCTAATAATAGTTGCGATGATTTTACGTATTTTAATAAGAGAGCTCTTATCAATCATTGTATTGAATATCTTAATAGTGATGATATGAGAGAACAGAGACATAATAACATTACCTATATCAAACGTTTTAGATATTTTGACAAAGATAGAAAGGAGGGATAGTACTATGTCTAACGATGAATGGTATATGATACTGAATAAAAAGACAGAGGATGTCTTTTATGCAGAGAACCTAGAAGATGCTACGATATTTGTGAATGATAAAGCTCGTAAGTTCGATGATTTCATTGTCGAGAAAGTACCAAAAAAAATAATAACGAGCAGTTTAATTAATTCGATGGAAAGCCGTTCTTTAATCTGGTCTTTAGATGGTAATAGAGTGCTAGCTCCGGACGAAATAGCGGATTTTGAAAATCTCTATGACCAGATGCCGTATCTTGTTTATAAAATAAAGCATGCTGTTGAAGATTTATCTAAATTGAAATTAGAAGAAGATGTTGATATATTTGTGCGGGAAACTATGTATAAACTATATAATACATTGAATATTATATCGGACTATGATTTCTATTGTCAAATGTGTAACGATGAAGATGATGGATATAGATGGTATGAGAATTTTAATAATGGGTATTTACTTGATACAATTATAAGGTATTACACAGGATGTACGGAGGGAACATGAGCAATTATTACGCTATTTATAATAAAACTTTAGATGAATTATATTATGCAGAAGATAAAGAAACAGCAATCGCTTTTGTACACGATAAATCACGTAATTGTAATAAATTTATTATTAAGAAAGTTCCAACAGATTTAGTTACCGGTAATGTATTAGACTATATAGCTACCCATACTGTTTCATACAGTACGGAAAGTTCTAGAGTTTTAACTTTTGACGAATATGAAGCATTTTTATATTTAGATGATTATGTATCTGATTTAGGGAAATCTTTAGATGAAGCTTTTAGTCGCTTAATATTTCTAAAAGATAATGAATTTATTATGGATACGCTGACATCTGTTATGGATGAACTTTGTAGGGTAGCTCAGATATGTTTGTATGATACTGTTTTTGAGTTTGGTGGAGATTTGTCACTATATCTCAATGTAGATGTACTAACCACCGTTATAATAAAAAATAATAGCGGAAGACAAAAGTAGAGATTTCAACACTCCTATAATAAGAAAGGAGTGTTGAAATATGCCAAGACCAATAATTCGTAAAGGAGCCAAATTTGACCCAGTTGAAGTGAAATCAATTACAAAGGTGGGTAAATTTGAACGCTCTATCGTTATTATGAATTAACTATTAGTTCATGTAAAACCTATCTAATTGCGGGGAAGTCTTGTTAAACCATAAATACCAAACTAAGATGGTGACATACTTAGTGGCGAGGGGTAACTCCCGAGGTATGGTAAAAAGTTTATGGGTAGAGACAATCGACGCAGCGAAGTATCTTATTTATAAGATATGAGTTCAACGACTATCGAAAGGGTATCTTAGATAAAAATATCTAGGAGAGTAACTGAGTAGAGTAGACCTCAAGTGAGGGTGAACTATTATATAGTTCTTTACGAAACGGTAGGCATGTATACACTGGTAACAGGTGTATATATGAAGATATAGTCTGTACATCTATTGAGAGATAGAGAAATTATCGATTTAAAAATCTATATCCTTTCTAGTATGACAGGATTTTAGGCTTTGCACGGTAATGTGCGTGATTATAGTTTGAGATTTTTAAATCAATAATTTAGTTAGTCTAACGAACTAACTTAACACATTAGGATAAGCAGAAGATTGCTTTTATTAAGAGATTAGAAACAATTGTGCGTACATCTATGGAATATAAAGATTATATCAAATATTTACGGGAGTTTATCAATATGGAAGAATGTTCTTTCTATAAGAACGTTACGAATAAGTATAGTAAGAAAATCTCCATAGAGATTCACCATGAGCCGTTTACATTATTTGATATTTGTGATGTTATTTTATCAAAGTGGCTAAAGAAGGATTGGAATCTAGACCCTTATTTAATGGCTGAAGAGGTTATGAAATTACATTATATGAACTTGGTTGGTTTAGTACCGTTATCAATAACAGTTCACCAATTAGTTCATGATGGAAAATTATTTGTTCCGCTACAAAATGTTAAAGGAGACTTTAATGATTTCATTAGATCATATGAAGAATTCATGAGTCCGGAATTGAAATCTAAAATCAAAGCAAAGAAGATTCTTTCTGAAGAAGTTGTTGATACATCTGTACTAGATAAGAAGTTTATTTACTTAAAAGTAGAAGGATGGGAATTACCTAGTATTGTATCTGAAGATTTGGAAGAATCTGACGATTAGAAAGAGGAAATATTATGATAGATTTGATAACAGATATCATAAAGTGTGAAGAATCGGCAAAAGAAGATTTCTTAAAGGGATTGTATGAAAGAGCCCTTTTACTATTAAGGGAGCATTTTTATGATGTAGTAGATAATGAGGATGCTTATCTGCATAAAATAAAGTCTGAGATGGTGGAAAAAGAACAACATGTGGTCTATGATTATAATGGACAGTTATTGCAGCCGAATTTTGAATTTAGCCTAGAGGTTAAAACTGGAACTTTACATGCTTCGTTAGAAAGTTTTACACGATACGATTTATTTTCAGATGAATCAAAAACTATTTCTTTACATGATTGGTTAAAGGAGCAATAAATGAGTTGTTACCTAGAAGTTATATTATAACTTCTAGGTGACATTTGTTATTTCAAAAATACCAATGATTATATATCATTAAGATAGAAAGGAGAAATGGATTATGTTTATAGATACAGGAACATCATCCAAATCAAATACCGAGCCAATTGATTTGGTGTATATCAATGACTTTGATGATACTTATAATGAGTATGAAGAAGAGAAAGCGAGGAATGAACTAGAAAGAGAAGCACGAAAAATTAGAAGAAGATATAGAAATATTAATGAGTATAACTACGCTCTTAATATCTTTTGTCAATATATGGCAGAGCTTTCTATATCGTATGGACAGAGGGAATTATTTAATGCGGCATTGCGTTCTGGAGCAATAAAAGATTTTATTCCACCGTTTCCTAGATTAAAGATGACTAAGTTAAATAAGAAAATGCTTAAGAAAGGAATTAGAGATTCTATTGGAGACGGAAAGCTTATATCATCACCAGAAGATGTAGAAATGTTAATTCGTGCTTATATGGGAGATGAAGAATATATTGACCCAAATGAAACGGTTTTATATAATCCAATTCCAGTCCATAAGACGAAGATATTGGAAGAGGAGATAGATGATGTTAAAGATGAAACAGGTATGAGAAGTGATAGACGTATGTCGGAAATCGATTATTTGGAAGAATACTTTAGAGCTAAAAACATTATGAAATCTAAGAAATCATCAAAGAAGAAAAAAGAAGACGAAGAACTATCAGGTTCAGACTGGTTCTATGGTAATTATTCTTCGGATGACGTAGAAGAAAAAGAGAATGAAGTTGTATGGTACGAGGGAAGCCTCTTAAGTGGAAAAGAAATCGAGGATGTCAAAGTTATGAGAATGCTAAAGACGCTCGGTTGGGATTCTATAAAGATGATGCGAGGAAAAACTGGTACAGTTTCATCTGTTCGACATATGAAAAATGTGGATAAGATGGAAAAGAAAGCAAAGAAGAAGAAAGAGAAAACAGATAATTTCTTAACAAAGGTATTGACCGATAACTCATTCGATTCTTTTGAAGACTTCGAAGATGCTATGTTAGATTTTACGTTTGGAGGTGATAGTTGATGTTGAAAACTAAAGTTTTAAGATGCCGAATAAATGAAGTCTTTACAAATGATATGTTAAAAGCAATTCATCAGGTAACTGATGACCCTACTATTCCAGACAATAATTCTAAGATAGATATTATTAATGAGCTATTAACGAGATTTGAAATTGACTATGTTCCGATTGGACCTGGTACAAATCGTTATGCTATTTTGATTGATGGTATTGTATTTAAGATAGCATTAGATGACTGGGGAATGAGAGATAATCTAAATGAATTTGCTATGTCTAGAGAACTTCAACCTTATGTAATTAAGGTATATGAAGTAAATTCATTAGGAACCATAATGACTTGTCAGTATGTGACTGTAATAGACAAAGACGAATACCTAAAACAGAAAGAAGCCATCTTATCAATCTTAGAAGATTTATCTCAATCATATCTTTTAGGTGATGTCGGTTATGTTAGTAAGAACTTCTTGAACTGGGGTTATACTGACGAAGGTGATTTAGTAATTCTTGACTTTGCTTATATCTATAAAGTAATTGCTCATGAATTACTTTGTAATAATAAAGATTGTATTTCTCATCCATATCTTGAGTACAATTCAACTTATACGGAATTGCATTGCCCAGAGTGTAGAAAGAAATATACATTTATGGATATCCGTAGAAGATATAATAAGAAAGACGAAGAGGACTTAATTCGTTTAACGAAAGAGTTATCTTATAAGACTCAAGGAAAGACATACGATATCGAAGTGGATGTTAATGAAGAAAAGAAACCATTTGAAGTTATCATTGATGATGAAGATGATGAAAATGCACTTTCTAATTTAACATATGAAGAACTTAATAGTAATAATAAAGAACTTCGTAATATTGATATCGGTGTAGAGAAATCAATGGAAGTGATTAATTCTTTTGTAGTACAAAAGGATGAAAATATATTTGACCCAGATGTTTTAACTAAGCTAGAAGAAAGAAGGAAAAATAAGGAGGATACTACTATGAGTTATTTTATGGAACATTTAGCTGAATTACAGAGCGGAAAGAAGAAAAAAGAAGAAGACTTTTCTTTTTATCCAACAGCGAAACCAGTGGTAGAAGAAATAGAGGAAGAGAAACAGGAAGATCCAGTTGATGCATATACAGCTATGTTAAATGGCTTTAATAATTCTCAGCCTCAGAAGAAACCTAATTATCAGGCAACTGAAAAGATACAAGAAAATAAGCCGAGAAATAACAATCAGCAGAACAAGAAGAAATTCAACGAGAAACCTGTGAGAAATGTTAATCCATCTCCTAAGCAGGAAGCGAAAGTGGAAGAAAAGAAGCAGACTCCAAAGAGAGTAATTCCTACTAGAAATCCAGAAGAAGTAGTCAATGTCAATATCCAGGAGCGAGAACCAGTTGTAGACGAAAAGGTTGAAGAAGTTAAGCTGGTTGAAAATGTTGAAGTGACACCAGTTACACAACAGGAAGCTGAAGAACACTTTGATAATATTATTGAAGAATTACAGGCAGATGAAAATGCATATTCTGTTAAAGTTCCAGATGAAGAAAATCCTTTAGATGAAACAAAGGAAGTAAAGGGAGGTGAAACCGTGACAGATTCTCAGAAAGAAGTTTTAGCTGCGTTGAATGCTCCTCAGCAGACAACAATGTCAAATGAGGAAGACAAGGCGGTAATTAAAAATGACGATGCTAAACCATCATTCTCATTTACACCAGCTCCAAGTAAGGAATCAGATATTGAAGCGTTAATCAACAGTCAGAAAAGAGGTTAAATATGATACTTTATCTTGACACAAAAAAGTTGTGCAAGTTTCTGGCAGATAAAAATCCGAGAGACTACTATTTTGTAGTTATCTCGGATTTAGTTTCGACTGACCAGAAATATGATAATATAAGTTACTTGTCCAATTTAGTTCCAACGCCATCTGCGTTAAGAAAGTTCTATACAAATGGAATAACAGATGAATACCGTGGAGCGTATCTTTCTATGGTTAGTAAACCAGATAACATTACGAGTTTAGCGATTATTGTTAATGCTGCCATCAATCGTAATTTGAATCTTATACTAGTAAATGCTCCAAGAGAGAAGAATCTATGTTATATGGAATTATTGGCTGATTTTATTGAGAGTTCTTTTAAGCTTCCAGTATATAATTGGAAGGACTATAAGAAAGACAAGAAAATAGCTTATATGGAGTATACGGAAGAACAGAAGAAAATTGCTAATGTAGTATTAAAGAAGTTATGTAAGACTCTGAAGGAGAAAGAGGAAAAAAATATTGATGTTATCTTACACCCTGAGAATTACATGAAAATGCTGCAGAAGTTAAAGAAGAAAGAATTAAGAAATATCTGTACTGTTCAGCATATTCCTTTATGGGGAAAAGAGCATAAGGACAAAGACAAGATGATTCTTAAAATTATGAAGAGAATTAGCATTTGCTAATTCTCTTCTTTTTACTTAGGAGGAATTAAGTTGAATAATATTAAATTATTTGTGATTGAAGAAACAACATGTCCTATATGTGGGGCTAAAATTGACAGAGAACCATTTTCAGAGCCAGGAGTTTCAGAGTTCTGGTGTGATGATTGTAGTGTCAAAACTACATTTGTTGATAGAAATGTGAATTTAGTGTTAAATAATAAATCAGATTTATTCAATATAGAGACTATAAATGCTCTTAGAATTGGACATTGTAAACCTTGTAGTGTACGACTTTTTGTTCAAGAAAATCTGGAAGCTATGGAAGAGATTAGAAAACAATTAGAGTTTGATGATTCTATGAAGATGAATTTTTCAGTCCATTGTCAAATAAGAGACGATATTCCTAATTATGTGATTATTAGAAAAAGATTTGCTAGAGAACTTGTAAAATTTTACGAAGAGATTTTTTCTAATGTAGAAAATAAGAAACTTAAAAGATATAGATTTAAAACAAAATCAGTTGATGATTTTAGACCATTGATAGATATGAGTTCTATAAACATGCCTTGGTGGTCCACAGGAGAGTCTGGTGACGGCAAATATGCTACAATAGTATGCTACCTACCTCCAGAAGAAGATTTGATGAAATACTGGGACGACGCGTATGATATTGATGTTGAAGACGTTGAAGAAATTAAATACAGTAGTAGATTTCCAAAACCAGATTGGGTGAAAGGAGAATAACTGATGAATAATAAATTATTTGAAACAAAAAAGAGTATATGTCCTAAATGTGGAAAAGAACTTATTAGATTAGAGCCGTATTCAACTAAAGGCGTATCAGAGTTCTGGTGTGATGATTGCAATATTAAAATTACAATTGACGATAAGAATAGAGATGAATTAAATACAGAGTTGAGTTCGGCAGATTTGCTTGAACCATCAACAATGAAATTAGAAGAAACTAAATTTTCTACCAAAGACCTTTTTCCCAAAGCAGTTAAAAACTATGCAAATCAAGACAGTAATTTGAAAGTCCAGTATAATGTAGGAGATGCCGATGCGGATAATGTAATTATCAGCGAGAGTTTTGCTAAAAAGATATTTGCTGATGAGCATCCTATTGATGCCGTGAAAGAAGTAATCGATAACAAAACCCAAGCGATGTAGAATTGTGAAATGAATGAGCCTTATATGGCGTCCAGTAAGTCTGACAATATGAGTGTCGCCAAGGTTACTGTTGATGAATTTTTATCTCTGATTCCGGGTCGTCATGCTTAAGTGACTTCTGAAATAGAAAAAAGTACTCAAGAAGCGTTATCTTCAAAATGGGGTTATGAAGAGCAGAAGATTCAGATGAAAGATAACTACAATTAAAACAGAATGATAATACGATAAATTATTCATAGGAGAAAATAGAAATGGGTAAATTATATGAAAGGTCATTCTATACTAATACAGGCATTGAAAGTCTCATAAATACTCCAATTATCGAATATGATATCAAGAGTGGCGGTTTCAATGTCTGTAAGTTTTTTAAGTTATTACCAGAAAAGAAAATAGAGAAATTAGAATCTTTAGGAAAGAAAGACAGACAGATTCAGTTAGGATTGTATCAAAAGAAGCAAAAAGGTCTTTCGAAACAAATGGAAGAAGGCTTTAAAAAATGTCGTGAAATATTTTTTAAAGCTAACGATTTAGCAAACGAAGATGTCATTTCTATTAAGAGAGATGCGTTATTTGTAACAAAGCCATGCTATAAATGTGAGTTTGAGAATATTCTATTTAGAGAAAAGAATATTTACTCTTCGTATTACTATATAGATGGGAAAGAATTATACTACAACAAAGATAGACTTGATGTGAAAGGAATTGATGATATTAAATTACTCAAGCATAAGGATTATATGTTATCATTTCTTAGTAATATATTCCGATGTATTGAAGAAGGTTCGTATGACTATGCTAGAAAAACATTAAGAGAATTTTCTGATTATTATAGGCATAGAGCTTTGGATATAGAATACTATAGAGAATTCAATAGTGATTCGTTATTTATGACGGATATAGAATTTATGGGGGATTATATGGGTCTTCATGATACAGGAGATATTTCTATAGTTAATATCAACTATAACTATACACATATAATCGTTCCATTGATATCAATTCTATCATAAGGAGGAATTTATGAAAATAGATTTAACATATAAATGCTCTATGGGTTGTTCACACTGTATGTTAGCCTGTACAGAAAATGGAGAAGAGATGAAACTAGATGTACTAAAGGATGTGATGGGTTTTATTAAGACACATAAAATACCGTATGTCTTATTATCGGGTGGAGAGTTATTTGAGCATAGTAGCATTTTAGATTGTATGAAGTTGATTCTAGAAAATACAGATGCCAAAACTCCGATAATGATTACTACAAATGGGAGAAAACTTTCTAGTGATATAGATATGCTAGAAAAGTTTAAAGAAATAATTGCACCTCATAAAAAGAGAATCATGATGCAGGTAACAGATGACGATAGATTCTATCCAACTAAATTAGATAGTAAACAGAGATATCGTTTAGAGAAATTAGGTGCTACTATAGAACCAGTACCATCCAGAAATCCAGAAGATAGAAACAGATGTCTTTATCCTCAGGGTAGAGCATTAGAAAATTTTACAGATGAATGGTATGATTCTATAGCACCAAAATGTATTAACTGTCGTTTAATGGTAAAACAAGGAGTTAATAGTTTTCATAAATTAGTTATGACGTTAATGAGTGCGGCTAAACTGTGCACACCAGCCATCGCACCGGATGGTTCTATTAAACTTGGAGAGTCAGCTTTATGCCCAGCTTGTTCAAGTATATATAAGAGCGATTCAGAAATTATAGAAGATATAAGAAAATTTGATTGTGGAGCTTGCAAATATTCTTGGGAGAAAGCGAAGCATAATACTGAAATGATGGACATAATGTGTCAATAAAAAGAAGGTACTAGAGTTTTATTCTCTAGTACCTTCTTTTTTTATTTTTGTCGCGATTTTAAATCGGCAATCAGTAGCAATTCTACATTTTGTATGACAAAACGCATTAAGTAATCTTCACTGAAATAATAAGCAAAGTTTTCCTGCGTTCCTTTTCCTATGTTAGCATAAATTTCTTTTGATAAAATCTCCAGCTCTTCTTCAATGCGATAGTATCTCATTGTGTTTAAGTCATATACGAGAGCTTTACGTTTTTCAAAACTCATATTAATACACCAACTAACAATGTTAATTACATCTTCATGTGATAATGTTGGTTTAAATGGTATTTTTGGAGTTTCATTAGATGGCATTTTATCTATTTTTTTAGCTATAAATAAAAATCCTAGTATAATCACACCCAAAATAGCAACTAGAGATAAAAGAAATAAACAGCGTGTTACAATATCCATATATTACCTCCTTAAGTATATCTTAACTCCATTCCCGTATAGTATCTCTTAATTCAAGTATACCATTATCCGTACTATCATATCTGAGAGAAGTTTCGATATATTCATTAATTTTATCTCTTTGTTCTCGACTTATTCCATATCCATATTTTCTGATAAATCGGTTTATATTACCAAAACCTTGTTTCATATTCAGAAAGATATTGTTTTCATGAACCTCTTCATGTGCCGTTTTACTTAGCATGACTACCTGCACATTATTTTCATAATGCTCTTGTATTACCTTAGTAGTCATACCGAATGTAGAAAGAACCCTTCCATGATATAATTCGCTATCTGTCATAATAGAAATTACATCAAAAAGAGTAAGTATTGGTCCATGATGCATTTCTATCTCTGTCATAGAGTTGGGTTCTTCTGGAAGCTCGATATTGGGATGTATTTGACACACATTTAATCCTAACTCATGTAATTTTCCTTTATATTGCTTATATTCTTTTGAACTTCTTACCATTTTTTCTACAGCTTTTACATAACGGACAAAGTTATCATAAGGTGCAAAGTATTCATTATCTTTATAAAAAGGAATCTCGAAACCTACACCATAATCATTATCTAAAATCGGCATACGGTTCGTCCCTGTAAATGAAATACCTGGTATTTTTGGCATAGCTACCCTCTCCTTTCTTATTCTCATAGGTTACATAAATGTTTCCTTAATACAAGCACATAATTTTAATAATACTTTAGAAAGGAGAAGTATTCATGAATTTCGAACAGATACAGAAGTATTTTAAACTTATATTAGATAGCTTAGTGATAAAATACCAATCTGAAGCAGATTCAGAAGATACGATTGAATCTGTATTGGCTTTTGAAAAATATAAGATTGCAAAACTTAAGCAAGATACTATTTACTCACATCCTACAATAGATTTAGAAGTTCTTCTGGATGCTGGGTTTAGCGAAAGTGAAGCTATCAAATATAGTAATGACCCAACGCAAATACCGCAAGAATATCAAAGTCTCGTAATTGAATTAAATCGAGAGTTTATTATCGATTCATATGAAACGGATGGAACGTTTGATATGGAGACAAATAACTATTATCGTGTATTAATGGGTCTTCCGCCAGTAACTGCAACAGAAGATGATTTTTTCTATACACCAGAAGATATTGCAGATATTTATGGTATAGATACAGATACTCCAATTCATTTGTTAAGTAAGTCAGAGATAAAATTATTGAAGAATTATGGGTTTATTGATGAACTTATTTCTGAAAATAAAGATGCTAAATATTTGAAGTTCTTAGGAAATGAGTCTATAGATTTAATTACTGCTAGAGAAGCTAAGAATTTTATCTTATTGAAATGTATGACGGACTTACCGAGAACCTTATATGAATCTTTTATCGAGTCATATAGTAATGCGCGAGATTTCATTATGCAGATATACTATATAAAGGAGTTCAGAGATAAATATACGAATTTCGATAGATTCATTGCCGCCATTATTACAACGACGGCATTATTTCGTATTATCGTAAAGTTATTTCATAATGTATTAGAGGCTGACTATTATGATATTAAATCTATCATTTCATTTTTCGATAGTTATAATATACCATATGTCCAAGAATTGGAATTCGAATATCAAAAAATACTAGCAGCTAATCTTCGTTATTTGATTCGTATTAAAGCAGAGGATGAAGCATTACGAGAAGTGGCTAAGTTATTAGGATTTACAGATTCTAAGATTATGCGTTATTATCTGGTAAAAGAGCATATAATGGATCAAAATGAAGAGCCTGTTTTTTACTATAAGGATGTAACACATGAGGACGGAACTGTTACAAAGGAGTTAGATTATGAAAAGACATATGATGTTTATTTTCAGCAAATATCAATCGATGAGGAAAATCTTCAGATAGCTTTAGCTGATAAAAGTTCTAGAGTTTCTTATCAAGAAATGATAGCAGAAGATCCTTATTGGATTGATGATGATGCTATGCAAGAGCTACTTTACACATCAGAATATAATTATACCATGACCAAGTATATAGGTTTGAATGTTACATTCAAATTTACAGAAGTTCTTTTTGATTTATGCTATACTACTAGCATGGTTTTCAATCTGAAGGATTATACTTCTAGAATCCTGCTAAATTTTGAAACGATAAGTTCAACCCCGATACCTTTATTTGATACATTTATCATGTTAATTTGTATTGTATGCAGACAAACTTCATTGAAAGGTAATCTACCTACGTCAGCTTCTAAAACATCAGCAGTAAGCGGATTCAATTTTAATGATATTCCGCAGATAAAAGAGCTAATATTAGATGCGAGAAATAATGGGGTAATAACAAATGAAGAGTATTATACAATGTTTTCTCTTATAGCAAATACGTATCCATTAACAGCAACTGATGTAAATGAGTTATATAAGAACATCAGAAAGATGCGTAATTTCATCAATGACCGTATGAAACACTATACTGGTAATATAAAAACATATCGTTTCTATAAATCTTTGTACCGGACTATCATGTTTACAGAGGATATCAATTCTATGTATACTATGAGTAATGGGGAAGTCGCTAAGACATATTTTGAATATTTGGAAGATTTGAATCCTTCTCTATATAGTTACACTATGGAAATAGAAGAGGATGCCCTTTCTAGGCTTATCAACTATGTCACAAGTAAAATATCCAAGTATTTACCAAATGTGAAATATCTTTATATGGCAAATCAGGATAATAATGCGGAAGCTATAATACTTCGTAAGTTCTTGAATGTTTTCAAATCATATACAGTGGACCTCTCTACCATGAATATTACTTATTTATTAAATGATAAGAATGGCAACTTTATTCATTTATCGCAGGATATTCATAAAGAGAAAGAACTTCTGTTAAAAGAAGAATTGAACCGTGACCATAATCATGATGTAAAGATTGAAAAAGAACTTATGATAAAAGATAGAAAAGGATTCTTTAAAAAAGATGGGATTGTAAAATACATCATGGAATAGAAAGGAAGTGGTGTAGATGAGCAAAGAAGAATTAGTTCTTTTTGATGGAGAATGTGAAGAACTAGACTTTATCCCACAGATAGGTGTATTCCAGCACATTTAATTATTACAAAAATAACGAAACATGAACCTATAATAGATTCAGAAGAAAAGAAAGGATGATAAAAAATGATTAAAGACAGATTAGTGCTTCGAGACGAAGTTAATAAATCGAAGAAACATCAAAAAACATTCCGTACCAAGATTCTTTATGGAAGAGACCCATATATTGACCCTAGAAATGGAGTAACATATTTGGGAGAAGTATGGGATGAAGAAGAGAATGAAACAACGGTAGGAGGAGCGGTCTATGTATTTGAAAAATTATTCAATGATAGAGCTTCTTTTCAAATTCCTACATTGGCAACCCAATTAGGGATTGATACAGGATATGAAATTAATCCAAGCGACCCTGTTCCTGGAGAGCATTGTGTATGCTTATTTTCTGTAGGAATTGGTGGAGCTGGTGATAGTTCTTTATCTACTTATGATACAGATTTTAAAGTAACCAAGTTAAATAATATTGTCCCATTCCGTTTTACGGAACAAGCTTTAACAGAAGGTGAAAGAGAAAAGTATTATATGAAGAAAACGATTCCGGCGACAGAAAATGAACCGGAGCGTTATGCATATTATGCGAAAGAATTAGACAGTCATTCAATCAAAGTTCTTTGGGATGACGCAGAAGGAGAAGATGAAGATGGTTCAGAAGTAACAACTGGCGATTTAGATTCCGATAGTCCATTAGATATGATCCCTTTTGAGGAAATTGTACTTAAGTTATCTAAAAAAGATATCGTGGAGTACTTTAACTATATCGGAGAATCAGACATTAGTCGTGTAAATGAATTAGGATTGTACACAGGTATTAAGAAAGTGGTTAATGGAGTTACAGAATATCATAGTGTGAGACTTTTTGCTAAGAGTCATATCAATAATGAGATGCTGAAATACTCTAACGGCTTAACCATTATCTATCGTATTTATTCGAACTAAGGAGGTTGATTATAAATGGCAGTTTTATCGGAAGAAGTAAAGAAAGAGTTATTGGCTCTAAAAAGAGAAGATATTACAGCTGATTATATTCGAGACCTTTTTGCAGACCATGCAGAAGTAAAAGATGGTAAAATTATTGAGCATAAGAGTAGAGTAAATCCTTATGATACTGTGACTCTTAAAGCGGGAGAATATATCAATAAGACGACCATTAAAACTACTGCAGGAAGAATTATCTACAACAAGCTTCAAATAGAGCCACTACTTGAAGCTTTTGGAGATTTCTATAATGAAACTCTTACCGATGGGCAAGTTAAGAAAGAAGATAAAATAGTTGCAGATGCGTTATTAAATGATAAGATTACATCCGACCAGTATATTCAGTATCTTAATACACAACAATGGCTTGGATTGACATTTACATCTATCTTCTGCAGTTCCATCACGCCAAATATTATTAGACCGAATAAAAAGGTTATCGAATTGCGAGATAAACTATATGAAGAGAATAAAGATGCAATTGCTGCTGGTAATGCAGTAGTGGCAACACAGATTGAGAAGAAATGCGTAGAATTAGCCGAAAAAGAACTAGGCAATGATATTGGTACGTTATTATATAAGTCTGGTTCTAGAGGTTCTTTTGGAAATAACTATAAAAATATTTCAATTACGGTTGGTCCCGTATTTAATTCAGGAACAGGTAATTTTGAGATTATGAAGAATAACTTTATGGAAGGTATTCGTAAAGAAGATATGGCGATTTCAGCTAATACAGTAATTGGAGGAGTGAATTAATTGATAAACACTCAGCGTATATGGTAACATGTGCGTTTCAAGAGGGTTAATTGCAGGTAATGGGTTAAGAGCCTCTCACTAAAACGGAGTCTGAAAAGACACACGGCATAGTACGAAAGTAGAAAAAACGAGAGGATGAGTTATGGTGAAATAAAAGCTCATATTATTATGGGTCCTAAGACTCGCGAACAAGCCCTGTTCATGCAGCGAAACGCCTAAGGTATGAAAATACTATGGCGAACGTTCAACGACTATCTCCTGACGGGAGAGTAAAGCCGCAAGCTAATGGCGGAAGAAAAATCCTCGCCCTACTCGTAAGAGAGGGATGACAAATAGTCTACGCACTGGGTAATGCCAGTGGATATCCTAGTGGTATCATATGCGGAGTTGCGTCCGTATAAATAACATATAAAAATAAACACTAATTAAAAGTGGGAGATTTTTCTCCGAAAATAAACCAACTTTAAAATTTATCGTATATGAATATATTCGATACAAATGATGATTTTATAGGATATAAAATCAAGTTGTACCCAGATAAGAGTCAAGAAAATTTAATCATAAATATACGGTGAATAATTTGAAGGGGAAGAGAGAAAATTCGACCTTAGTGGACGACACTAAAAGAAGCGAAATAAAATATACTAAAAATGAAGAGAAAATATTGAAGAAATTGAATAAAGCATATAAGAGGACTATCAATAAGAAATTAGCGATTATTCATGATTATGCTTGTTCTATTATTCAAGAAAAACCTAAATCTATTATAATGGAAGATTTAGAAGTGAAAGATATGCTGTATAGTAAAAGTAAAGATATATCGTTTAGGCAGAGGAAAGCCCACAACAGGATAATTTCTGAATCATTGTTATATGAAATTAGAAAAATAATACAGCAGAAAGCTATCAATAATAATATTCCATTTATATTAGCAGATAGAGAATTCCCTTCATCACAATTATGTAGTTGCTGTGGCTATAGGCAGAAAATAGGAATAAAATCTATTTATAACTGCCCTGCATGTGGTTTAAGTATAGATAGAGATGAAAATGCCGCATATAATTTAGCTAATATATCAAGAAAAGAATTTAACCAATACAACTATATAATTGCATAGTATAAATATATTTTTAGAAAAAAACTTTTAGTAGCCGATTTCCGTTATTGGTGTTTGCCTATTCATTACTTATTGGTATTTAAGCCATATAAGAAAAACCTCGACGCTGTCGTGTGTATTGGGTAGGAAGTTTATATGTTATGCATATAAATACAACGGCGTACCCGAAAGCAATTGGTCAAAGAACCTTTGGTTACAAAACAAAACAGATTACAGCATTTATGCAGTCTGTTGTATATGCTGGTAAAGGAACCGATTGTGGCACAAAGTTAACTATTAAGATTAAGATTACCAATGAGAACAAGAAATTGCTCACGTACCGTTATATTAAAGAGAATGGCAAATTAGTTCTTTTAGATGAAAAGAATATCGATAAGTATATCGGTAAAGAGGTTAATATGCGTTCTGCCGTATATTGTGCACATCCTAAGGGATTATGTAGCGTATGCTTAGGTACCATGTATGATAAACTTCAGATTGACAATATTGGTTTGACTGGAGCTAAGGTAAGTTCTACTATGTCAAATAAATCAATGAAGAAGTTTCATGATGCAACAACGAAATTAAGCAGATTACATTTGGACGATTTAAGTTTATAGTAAAATAGATAGAGATAAGGTTTATATGATTATCTCTATCTTTTTATTTGCTCCTTAACTAATATATAAAATAAAAAACTGAAATGGAGGAATCGATATGGAATGTGTAACTAATCCGAATTGCGATTCATGTAATGAATGTATGAAAGATGCACCATATCATTTTTGTTGTAGAGATGAATGTGGAGAGCATGAGTTCTGTAGAGGCTGTAAAACACGCGAAACATACTCTAAGAACGATGAGACTAATAAAGATTTATAAAGAATATGAGGTGAAGAAAGGATGCTTAAGATATTTAAAGGCGTAGATGAGAAACTTGCAGAAATTGGATTTATTAAGAAAGAAGAAAATAACTTTTTATGTGAGTATGAGCGTTTTAATAAAGTACATAATTTTGTCCATAGAGTTTCTATATCACGTAAAAAATCTGGAAATCATATCTTACAGTCATATGACCCAGCATTGTTTGATACTGAAAAAATCGGTAATACCTGTGTTGGTCTTACTGAATATGAGATGAAGTTATTTCATAAGAAAATGAAGAAGTTGTTTAAATAAAGAGAGGATTTTAATTATGATTATATCAGGATACCAAGGAATTGGAAAAAGTTCATTAGCAGGTTATGAGCATAATGGAAGTGTTGTTATCGATTTGGAAAGTAGTAGTTTTTGGGTTGATAATACCGATTACAAAGACGATTATAAACATGAGAAATATAGAGATGAGAAATGGTACAAGGTGTATGTAAATATTGCCTGTCATTTAAGCAACCAAGGATTTGTTGTTTTCGTTTCTTCTCATGAAGAAGTTAGAAAAGAATTACGAGAAAGAATGGATAAAGGCTTATGTAAAGCACTAGTTATCTGCCCATCTTTAAATTTAAAAGAAGAGTGGCTGGAAAAACTTGAGAGAAGGTATGAGAATAGAGATGATAAGACTCATTCTATCAAAGATTTTAAAGCCTTTATGTATGCGAAAGAGAATTATGAAAAGAGTGTATCTTCATTAATTGAAGGAGATTTACCTTGCATTATTATTAGAGATATGAAGTACTCTTTAAGAGAGATCATTTTTGAGCCTTTATGGAGAAATGAGTTCATCGAGTATAGACCAGCTTGGTCAAGAATTAAAGAATTAAAGGGGATACGTTATGTGTGAGAAAGAATGGAAAATAAAATTTCCTAAACAAATAAAATCTATATTAGAACTAAAGAATATGTCTCAACGAGAGTTGGCAAAGAGAATGAAAATAAGCGAGGTATCTGTTAGTAGATACCTCAATGGTGAAAGAATTCCAAAAGGAAATATTTTAATTTCTATGGCGAAAGCGTTAGAAATCTCTATAAGTGAGTTAATCGAATTCGATTAATATAGGCAGTTTATCGAGAAAATAGAAAATGATATAAATTAAATTGGAGATATTGTAGTATGATAAGTACAAAGAGATTAGAAGAATGTAAGCAAATTATAGAGAATAGTCAAGATCTTCCAAATCAGGCAGAGATTATAAAAGGATGTCTAATATCTTTGATCGAGGAATCCAAAGAGGATGATAAAATAGCTAATCAAAAAATGAAAGATTTTTATAATAAAGAAAAAGATATGACATTTATAGAAGCGATACCTGCTTTAGAAAGTGGAGAAAATGTGTCTCGTAAGGCATGGGCTAATAATGACACAAAGAAGACCTTTATCTGTAAAGCGAATGTGCAAAATTTTGGGGAAGAAGAGATAGATACTATTTGCAAAGTAACCACAAGTCCCAATAACTTATTCCATAATTCAGTGGTATTAGACTGGCATGCTAGCTATAAAGATATTATAGCAGCAGATTGGTATATTATCAAGGAGGAACAAAACATGGTTTCAAAAGAAATATAAATATTGGTGGTAAGACCTTTAGATGTTGAAATAACAGAGGAATTAAAAGAATTTAAAAAAGATTATCCATGTGATTTAGTAATCGATTTTTATACGTTAAATATAGAAGGTATTCGTGCAACTATAGATAACTCTAAAACTCGCAACTCTGGAGAGAACATACAAATTACATCTGGGTATCTAGACGAACCACATAAGCACTACAGATATACAACCCTTGTACCTGAAAGTAACGAAAAAGGTTTAACCGCTCCTTCAATTATTTCAAATAAAAGAGCTCATATAGATGGAGATTTTAAACCTTGTTCAACCTATTTTCAGCAAGAACCTATATGTGATAAATAGAGAAAAGGAGGTGAAGACATGAAGAAATCGTTTTTAATTTTACTTTTAGTGTTTTTTATACCAATGCTTAGTGGATGCCATGGGACGGTTTCCATCGATGAAGAGCCGATCAAATGCCCAGGAATGACAAACATTGAAGGTATGACCAATTTATATTATATGAACGACACATGTGTAGTATATATAATTATGTATGGGTATACTGGCGCCGGCAATTCTCGTGCGGGACATGGATATATGAGCCCATATATTTCAAAGAACGGGAAATTTTGTATTTACGAAGACGAAGAGTTAAAAGAAATAGAATAAAACGAATAAAGGTATAGAGAATAAAGGAAATAACTTTATTCTCTATACCTGATATTTTGTTAAAAATAATCGATAAAATCTATTACAATAATTTTCTTACTTCTTCTCGCCATAGTGTAGGTACATCTTCTATTGTCCAAGGTTCATTCGTTTTCGGATTAATTATCTCGTTTTTAATCTTTTTAAGATAATAATTTACCATAATACACACCTCCTTATTCGAGAGTCATAGCGGATACTAATTCTGCCAAATCTTGAATCGCGTTATCAACAGTATCGATATTAGCTACATTTTCGTCATGCTTATTAAGAAGAAATTCTTCCAACTTCCTTTCCATCTCAGTCATTCTCTTAGAAAGATTATTAATAGCCATAGCTGTTTCTTTATCCATATAAAAACACCTCCTAAAATATCTGTTTTCAATTAACGGTGATGGGGGTGGACTGGAGCCACACAGGGCTCCAGCTCCACTTTATCCCCATCACCTTGGGATTAAAACGCCTTACGGCGTGATTAAATACAGAAAGCCGGCGCAAGCCCATTAGCGGTGTTCGCACTGCCGCCGCTGACGTTGCCGTTGCAGTTCACACTACGGAAACCAGAGTTCCCGTCGCCGCCCACATAAGACGAACGGAGCCACCAATCTTGAGCTGAAGTACCATCTATACCTAGATATTTGATACGATTTGAAGCAGTCTTATAATACTCATATTGAGTACCATCGCTTCCATGCCCATAATCAGATTCCGGCAATGCCTGTGTACCATACACTTCCATTTCAGATAACAAAAATATCTCGTCATCTGTAGTAGTAGAACCTCTATAAGAAGAATAAGAAGAATATGATGTTTTGGCATATCTATAAGTTACTTTACTTACTTTCTTTATAAGAGATACTAAACCTGCAGGTAATGCATTCTTAAATCCATTATTACACCAAGTTCTTCTAGGAGAATCTTTCCATAAAGAATAATTTGGACCCGTATAGTTAGCATACATATAACCTTTTGTTCCTAGACAGAATTTACTATGAATAGTTAATGCGGCTTTCGTTACTCCATTAACAGGATTTACTAAATCATCATGAGCGCTATCAATGATAGTTAAATCTATATACTGAGCACTTTGACCTCCTCCCGTTGTACCTAAAGATATTGCATTTAATTGCACTCTCTTTGTATCTCCATTACTCCAATAATCTGTAATATCAATATCACCATTGTAATGGGCTTCAATCATTGCAGCAATATCTTCCCAGCTACCGTCTGCCCATGTAACGATATTCAATGATTTAATAATAGCATTTACACTTGTACTTCCTGTTTCTCTGTTTTTACTATTATACGTATAAACCTTAAAGTAATACGTTGTATCTAATACTAAATTGTTGAACGTTGCACTTCCCGCCGTTAATTCACTAACAACAGTACCATCTGTACTTGATGACGGTTCACTACCTGCTTTCATTACAACAGTTGCTGTTGTATTAGATGGTAAGGTAAATGTAACCGTTGCACTCATATTATCTTTATTTGTAGAAACAGCTATATTAGTTGCTGCTTCTGGATAAATAATAGCTGGTGTAACACCTATTGTACTAGTTGTGGTATAAACTCCATCTGTTGTCTTAGGGAATATTCCATAATAGTAAGTTACACCATTAGTTAATCCGGTATCTACATAACCTTCTGTAGAATATTGATTTTTTGTTGTATTTGTTAATATTACTACACCATCTGTTTCATCTGTAGGAGCAGTTCCTTCTTTTCTTACTAATATTGTACTATCCCACTCTGCTAATGTGAATCCTTCAACAACAGCATCATCTGGGTCAGTCCATTTAATAGTTGCTTCTTCATCACCACCTTGTATTTCTACACCATTTGGTTGATTTAATTGTATAGAAGAACCCCCCGTTTTAATTACTATCCATTCTCCGGAAGAATTTTTAACTGCTAGTTCACCATTCAAATAACGTAAATCATTTGCTCCTTCTTCTGAAGCGATAGATTTGTTACTTATTGCTGCAATAGCACCTGTAAGAGTACCATCACCAATAGAAGATATATCAGAATCACCTATAGATATATCTTCTGCCTTCGGATTAACCCCACCAATTTTTTCTTTTTTATATATAAAAGTTGACATAAACTTCTCTCCTTTCGTTTTATTATTAGTAAATTGTTAAAAGAATAAAAAATATACGAAAATAGTTATTATAAAGAAAATAAAAGAGAATACCTTTATATAAAGATATTCTCTCTTATAATATATCTGTTTTCAATTAACGGTGATGGGGGTGGACTGGAGCCACACAGGGCTCCAGCTCCACTTTATCCCCATCACCTTGGGATTAAAACGCCTTACGGCGTGATTAAATACAGAAAGCCGGCGCAA
>Ga0326513_10000071_pt1 | contig 73963 bp, 109 predicted proteins | sample 2_2465_0518_D_FD_203654 | JGI IMG/M metagenome (GOLD analysis project Ga0326513, IMG submission 203654) | Bovine rumen microbial communities from UC Davis, California, United States - 2_2465_0518 | ecosystem: Host-associated > Mammals > Digestive system > Stomach > Rumen | place: USA...
ATAGTTGCTATGATTTGGATAGTTGGGATAGAGGTGAGTTGATGAGTAAAGAAAAACAACTTAAAAATTTATGGGAAGAATTAGAAAAAAGTGTTGACAAATAAAAGCAAAGGTGCTATAATAAATACATAATAAAGAAAAGAGAGGTACAAAAATATGAGAGAATTAAAAGAAATTATTGCAGAGATTAAGGAAGTAGAGAAAAGAGTGATATACTTAAATAGTTGCTATGATTTGGATAGTTGGGATAGAGGTGAGTTGATGAGTAAAGAAAAACAACTTAAAAATTTATGGGAAGAATTAGAAAAAAGTGTTGACAAATAAAAGCAAAGGTGCTATAATAAATATAGAAATTAAGAAAAGAGAGGTACAAAATTATGTATTTAGTAAAAATTGATGGATTAGTAATTGGGACTTGTGAATTTAACGAAATTAAAAAATTTGAGTCTGCTGGCTGTATTTGTGTAAAAAAGAATTAAAAAATACTTGACAAAAAACAAATAATATAATATTATTATTATAGTAAATGAAAGAGAGGTCACGCTTATGACAAAAGCAGAAATTGAAACTAAAGGATTTGAAATGACAACAAGCCTTGGACTTGAGAATAAAAAGATAGTCCTTTTTTGGAAATCTTTTGAAGAAAATAAACTCCTTGCCTGTTGGCTTCACTTGAAATCTTGGGAGCTCTCATTGCGGAAGTAGTGAGAGCTTTTTTCTGCGGCGCGGCTTCGGCCATTCTGCGCCGCGTTTTGCGAACATGCGTTCTGGCTATATTTTTAGGCGACTATAGGCATCCCGAACACCCGTTTGATAATCCCATAAGTGAGGGGGCATATATCGAACATGTGTTCATTGTACAAAATGCACAAAAATTCAATCGCAATTTTGTGCATTTTGCCTATTGCATTATTAAAAATTTTTTAGTATAATGTATTTACAAGGTAAGGAAAAGCAAAAAGAAAAAGGGAGTGCGGTCAATCTTTCCATTAGCCCTGGGGTTGAAAATCTTGATAAAGATTTATACTTTGGAGTGGATAGCATACCGCACTGAAAAGCCCAAAAACTTTTTGAAAAAAATCCTTGACAAAATAAAATAAAAATGATATAATGATTATAGAAAATAAGAAAAGAGAGGTAATAATTATGAAAGAGATAAGAAAAGAAATTTGTTTTGATATGGATGGAACAATCGCTAATTTATATAGTGTCAATGGTTGGTTAGATTATCTTATGGCAGAAGATACTACACCATACGAGCAAGCCAAAGTCATGTTAAATATGTCAATACTTGCAAGGCAATTAAACAGATTGCAAAAAAAAGGGTATATCATTAAAATTATTTCATGGTTGGCAAAAAATGGTTCTGATGATTATAATGCAAGAGTAACAAAAACCAAAAAAGCTTGGTTAAAAAAACATCTTGCAAGTGTACAATTTGATGAGGTAATTATTGTAAAGTATGGAACACCTAAACAAACACTTGGTAACGGAATTTTATTTGATGATGAAATTCAAAACCGCAAAAATTGGAATGGTATCGCCTATGATGTAAATAATATTTTAGAAATTTTGAAAAATTTGTAAAAAAGGGGGTTGACAACCCCCAACAAATTTGATATAATGATTATAGAAATTAAGAAAAGAGAGGTAATAAAATTATGAAAATTGATAAAAGAATAAATTATAGAATCGTACTTGATTGTGAAACTTGCCCATGTGATAAAGATTTTGAGGGTGTTAGTCCATGGAATATGTGGTTTTATGATTTGGGCTGGGCGGTTGTTGATAAAAAAGGTAATGTATATAAAACACAAAGTTTTATCAATGCGGATATTTTTCTTGATGAAAAAGATTTGATGAATAGTGCATATTATGCAGATAAAATACCTATGTATTGGAAACAAATAAAAGCAGGTCAACGAATACTTACAAGTTTTACAAAAATTAAAAAAGCTTTAATAAATGATATTCAAGAATATAATATAAAAGAAGTTTATGCACATAATATGAGATTTGACTGGGGAGCATTAACTAATACTCAGAGATGGTTAACAAAATCAAAATATAGATATTTCTTTCCTAAAAATATTATAATTTGTGACACTTTAAAAATGTCAAAACAAGTTATCGGAGCAATGCCAACTTATAGAAAATTCTGTGAAGAAAATAATTATCTTACAAAAAATGGTCAATTAAGATTTACGGCAGAAATTCTTTATAGATTTATTTCAAAAAATAATGATTTTATAGAAAGTCATACAGGGTTGGAAGATGTGCTAATAGAAAAAGAAATTCTGGCTTATTGTTTTAAGCAACACAAAAAAATGAAAAGAAAATTGTGGGCATAACCGCCCACATTTTCCATAAAAAAAATTTGACAAATAATAGAAAAAATGATATAATGAAGAAAATAAAAAAAGATAATTTTATTTTAATAATAGCGGTTTGCCAGTATTATTGAATTGAATTTGAAAAATTAAAAATGAATTTGAAAAATTAAAAATGAATTTGAAAAATTAAAAATGAATTTGAAAAATTGGATTGAATTTGAAAAATTGGATTGAATTTGAAAAATTGGATTGAATTTGAAAAATTAAAAATGAATATCATTTTTGAAAATTCTATTTGACAAAAATTTTGTTTTATGTTAAAATGGCGGGTCGCGCACGACTGATGCGCGACCGAAATTACCATTATATCACATTTTGTAATTTTTGTCAAGGGATAAAATTGCACAAATTTTTATATCAAAAATCCTAAAACTTTGTGCAGATTGCATAACACCCATTTCCGCATTGTGCAAAATGACGAAATTTTAATAATTTTTTTGTGCAATATTACCCTTGTAATTTTTTGCTATTATGATATAATATATCTTGTGAGTGAGAGATAACAAATGAGATTGATAACAACCACTTCAAAAAAATGTTGACAAATTAAAAAAAATATGATATAATTATTTATAGAAAATAAGAAAAGGATAACACTTTGGCGAGTGAAAACAATTTTCTGAAAAATCTAAAAAAATTATTGACAAATTAAAAATAATATGATATACTTATTTATAGAAAGTGAGAGAGCAAGCAATAAAGTAATAAAAAAATAATAAAAAAGGCTTGACAAACTCCACAAACTATAGTATAATATAAATGTAAACAAAAAACAAAAACAAAAGAAAGAAATGAGGTATGTATTATGGAAAACAAAATGACTTATGTAATGGCTATTGACAATGCAATGAATGGAATTCTTGACAATGAGACTGTTGAGAAGTTAAACGCACTCAAGGTTCAGTTGGCAAAGAAGTCCAAGAGTGGCTCTAGCAAGCCAACCAAGAGACAAGTTGAGAATAGCGAGGTTCTCCAACCAGCTGTACTTACCTATCTTGCAACTGTTGATAAGGCAACTGCTACAATGGTTGCACAGAATGTAGATGTGCCTTTCGAGGTTACTACAAGTCGTGCAACATCAGCACTTAAAGCACTTGAAAAGTCTGATAAGGTTATCAACTCTGTTGAAAAAAGGGTTTCATACTACGCACTGGCGTAGTACCCTCCGACCTAAGCAAGTCGAAAAAAGGCTTGACTTTTCAAGTCAAATATAGTATAATATCAATAGAAAATAAGAAAGGCGGGATTACTTATGACAGACGAAAGAAAACAAGTGTTGGATATGGATGTAAATGATATTATGGATACGATAGTGGGAGAAGTTTTTTCATTATTTTGTGAGCATCCAGACGCAAAAACAGAAATTAAGAATAAACTTATGACAGAATTTGAAAGAATGATTGATTGCATGAGTATGGTATAATATCAATAGAAAAATAAGAAAGGCGGGATTGCTATGCGAAAATTATTATATCAAAATGAAAAAGGTCAGATTACAGCTTCTTATAAACAAGCGCAAAAATGGAAAGCTGAGGGCATCCGTTATAAGGTTATTTTAACCAAGATTGACAAGTTATAAAAAAAATGTTGACAAATTAAATTGAATATGATATACTTATTACAATGAAAGGAAGTGATAAATATGAGAAGTCCGCCAAGGTAATTTAATAAACTGAGAAATGCGCCATAAGGTCATGGGTCTAGGGGGGCGCAATGAATACCGACCGAGTGCTATCTGAAACCCGTAGGATAGTGAGCTGAGCTGAGATGCTCAGCTACTTTATTTTTCGGCTCGGCGTTGGTCGCGCCGAGCCGCTTTTGTCAAGTAGTAATGTTGCACAAAAATTTTCACTTGATTTTGTGCAATTTGTATATTGATTTTTTTATCCCAATACTGTATAATGAATATATCAAATGAAAGAGAGGTAAGAATTATGAGAGATTTTTTTGGAGTTGAAGATAATGGTTACAGATTTGAAATTTATGATTTAATGTCACTTGTAACAGTATTAAATGTAGCTTTTGTACTTATGGGGTTTTGGTGGGCACCTATTTTAGGAATTATAAATTGTAGTATTGGTTTGATTGTTAATGTATTAAATAGAGTGCACTTAAATAATTATATTACACAACTTGCATTGATAATTCTTAATATTTACTTCTTGACTTTATAGTCAAGAAATGGTATAATAAATATAGAAAAATGAAAGTGAGGTATAAAAATTATGTATGGAGTTTATTATGATTATTATGGGTGTGATAGAGAATTATGCGCAATTTGTGATAGTATTATTGAGTGCAAAAAATTGATATATAAAGAAAGTCAAAAATATATATCAGATAAAAAAGAATATAAAAAAATGTTTACTGAGTATGAGTATAGTATCCAAAAATTAGAAAAAAATAAATGGTTATAATTGACAAAATAAAAAAAGTATGATATAATAAATATATCAAATTAAAGGGAGGTAACGCTTATGACAAAAGAAGAAAAATTTACTAAAGGTATTATAGTTGAACAACTCGATAATGATTATGTATGTGAATTATATGAAGGTAGTACTAAACATTGCGATGCCGTCTTTTTCTATTCTGACTGGAATGATAAAACAGAATTATTTCCTGATGAATATCAAGTTTTTCAATGGTTGCTATGGATTGCATCAAAAATGATATTACCATCTCATGCAAAACAGCTAACAGAATATGCACTAGCACATTGGAGTAACTGGAAATAAAAATTTTTATTAAAAAGGGGTTGACAAATAGTCAACCCTATGATATACTTATTATAATAAATGAAAGAGAGGTAACGCTTATGAAAAAATGGGATTATGCAATAAATTTGGCGGCATTTGGCGGCGCGCTGACGCTCTATTAGCGCCGAAATTTCATTATACCATACCATCGTAAATTTGTCAAGCAAAAAATTAAAAAAATTTCAAAAAAATTTTTATCCTGAAACTAAGGGCAGATTTTTCTGTTTCAAATTTTGTACAGAACATCTGTTCTATTCTAAAAAGCAAACAGGTTTTTGATGTCCAAATTTTCAACCAGTAAAAAAATGAGGCAGAAAATGTTTGTGCAAATTGCACAAACATTACATCTTAATTTTGTGCAATATTACCCTTGTATTTTTTTGTCAATCTGTTATAATATATATTGTAAGTGAGGGATAACAAATGAGATTGACAACAACCACTTCAAAAAAATTTTTTCAAAAAATCAAAAAAACTATTGACAATTAAATAGAAATTTGCTATAATGATTATAGTAAATGAAAGAGAGGTGAGATGCCTATGGATTATAAGAAAAGATGTGAAGATTGTGCTTGTCTTATTGAAAAGAATGGTGTCTGGACTTGTGATGAATGTTTCGGTCAAAAATGTGCTGACATTGATGATTGCCCCTTTGGCAATGACACTGAAAATGAAATCAAGAAAATGACAGAAAAAGCAAAAGAAATTACTCGCTATGAAAAATCAACAACCGAACGCAAAAAATCAACTAGAGAGCGCAAAGTCGACACTGATAAATTAGCAATTTTGAAAATTATTGAAAAAGCCTTGACAGATAATGGATATTATGTTACAATAGAAAAGGAAGTTGCAATTCATTTTGATAACTACACTTTAAAATTGACAAGACACCGTTCAAAAAAATAGTGAAAAGGGGTTGACAAAACCCCGAACACTATGCTATAATAAGTATACAAGGTAAGGAAAGTCACCCGTAGAAATAAAAAAAATAAAAAGAAAAAAGGGGTTGACAAAACAAAAAACCTATAGTATAATATAAATGTAAACAAAAAACAAAAACAAAAGAAAGAAATGAGGTATGTATTATGGAAAACAAAATGACTTATGTAATGGCACTCGACAATGCACTTGCACTCGTAACTGATGCAACAACTCGTGAGAAATTGGAGGCTTTAAAAGTACAGTTACAGAAAAAATCAAAATCAGGTTCTAGCAAGCCTACAAAAAGACAGACTGAAAATGTAGAGGTTCTCCAGCCGGCTGTTCTTCAGTTTCTCGCAACTGTAGATAAGGCGACAGCAACCCAGGTTTCTCAAGGCGTTGATGTACCTTTTGAGGTTACCACAAGCCGTGCAACTTCCGCATTAAAAGCCCTTGAAAAATCTGATAAAGTTGTTAACTCTGTTGAAAAAAGGGTTTCATACTACGCACTGGCGTAGTAGGTATATACCTTAATTAGAACTAATAAGAGGTGGCATACGCCACCTCTTTATACCAAAAGAAAAACAGAAAAGGACTTGATAGAATGAATAAAGAATATTTATATGTGGGTCATTATACGGACACTGACGGAAATTATATTTTGAAAATTGGAACAACTAATAATTTAAAACGCAGGGCAAAAGAACATACTAGAAACTATCACAGAGCTAAAAAACATACAATGCCAAAAGAACAGGAATTTAAATATGATTGGCATTTACCACTATCAAAATATAATACTTTGAGGTATGAGGATAGCAATAGAAAGAAATGGAAGGAGCGGGCGGTAGGCAAATTTATTAAAAATGATAGGTTTGTGTGTGAAGAGAAACCTTCTCAAGTTACAATACAGATAAAAAAAGAATATGTGGTGCCCCTTTAATGGGGGCACTTTTTTTGTAATAATTCATTCCAAAAATAGAATATACAAAATATACAAAATAAAAAATGAAATTTTGTATATTTTACCTATTGACAAAACAATTCCTATATGATATAATTGGCGGCCTGTTCTCGCTCGCGCTAGGCCGAATCCGCACTAATATTCCATTATACCATTTTTTTCATCTGTTGTCAAGTGGCAAATTATATAAATATTTATCCTAAAATTTGTGCAACATTTTCTGCTTAAAATTTTTCAATAATGCTTGACTTTTGAGCTCTTATATGATATTATATACATGTAAGGTTGAGAAAGGGAAAACACATTGATTTGTGAAGATAATTTCAAAAAACCGCTTGACAAAGTTTGAAAAGTATGATATAATATCAATAGAAAATAAGAAAAGGATAACAAATGAGATTGAAACCTTTATATTTTCAAAGAAAATTAAAAAAATATTTGACAAAAACAAAAAAATATGATATAATTTATATATCAAAGTAAAGAAAGTCAAGAAAATAAATAAAAAAAATTCAAAAAAATAAAAAAGTCTTGACAAAACATAAAACTTTTGATATAATAAATATATAAAGTAAATAAAAACAAATCAAAAGAAAGAAATGAGGTATGTATTATGGCAAAGAATATTACAAAGAAAGATTTTTTTAACGCAATTATCAATGTTGTAACAGACGCATCGGCGGAAGGTGCAGATATTGATTGGGGTTCAGTTGACTTGTCAACAAAAGATTGTACTCGTGTTGAAGAGATTACTTCTGAAATGGTAATTGATTTTTGTAAAAGAGAAATTGAGTTACTTTCAAAGAAATCATCTTCAAAGTCAAATAAGACTTCAAAGGTTGCTATTGAAAATGAGGCGCTGGCAAAAGAAATAGATGCTTTTCTAGCTGGTAAGGATGCCGTACTTGGTAAAACTATTGCAAAAGAGTTTGATTTATCAACTTCAAAAGTAACGGCTGTTATGAAATATTCAAAAGCAACAAAAGATAAGACAAAAGATGGAGTAACTTACACTCTTAATGTAACTTATAATGCTTAATTAGTTTGTAAAAATATCAGAAAGAGGGGTTGACAAAGCCCCCTCGAGTATGATATAATATCAATAGAAAATAACATACAAGGTAACCCTGCGGAAAGTGCGAATTGTCGGTGCAGGGAGAGAGTGAACGGAGATAACATTGGTCGCACAATGAGAACAACCTACCACGAGGGGTGCAACTCCCCCACCTTGTTTTAAATTGCTATTGTTAGAAACCTCTCTTGTAAAATTGCACAAAATCTAATTGCGGATTTTGTGCAATTTTTTTTATTTTTTTACTTGACAAGGCGGAGATTATATGTTATAATTGAACGGGGCGTTCGTGGGCGAATCGCCCCGCTTCCCCCACCCGACCATCATATGCGATTTTTTCGTGCGTTCTAGGCCTATATGGCAGATTTTCGTGCGTTCCTGAAACTACCTGCATGTCCGAGCTTCGCTCGTCCATGGTGTCGGGCGCAAGCGCCCTCCACTTGACAAATAAAAAATAATATGTTATAATATAAAAAAAGAATTCCGTGACGAACGGAACCCTTGACAAATTAAAAATAATATGTTATAATAAAGGTGGGATGCTAAAATAAGTACGGGAACACAAAAAAACTTGACAAGACGAAAAATTTTCTTGTCAAGTTATAGAGGTATACGGTCGTTTTAATAATCGGGGGTAGTTGGTGATGGCGATCGCACCACAACTGCTAAAACTGCCTAAAGTACACAACTACTTATTTTATCACAACTGCCTAAAGGACTAAGTAAATAAAACTGCCTAAGTTAACAAAATTACTTAAACTACTTCCCAAGCTCATCCCTGTAATGCAATAAGAATAGCCAAAGCCACCCCATCCGCATTTATCTCTCCATACAATCCATACTGTGTGATAGCTTCATATATATCTAATTGATACTCTACAGGTGCTGCATCAATTACTTTTTGCATCTTTTCAGTAAATACAAAACTCTTTTCCATATTATATATCACTCCCAACTATCAATCTCAATCACTTTTATGCTCATTCTTACCTCTTCTCCTACTCTGTACATATACTACTCCCTTCAAGAACTTACATCCACCACACCCATTCCTATTCTCACACTACCAACAATTATCACTATCTGACCAATATCAGTGTGGCGGTTGAGGTCTTGATTTTCTTTTCTTATGTTTAGACATATTTACATTCTCCTCAGCGCAATGTGGTCTAAAAACATCTACCCATCACCTAAATAAGATAAATTATTATATCATAATCATTTACATTCCCCCTACACACATCTTTACATCATCCTTAGCGCACTTCTCATACAAAATTTGTCATGCCCCTATATATAAGGGGGTGACAAAAATTGTATGAATTACGCGCTGTAGGCTTCTGCAATTTTTATTTGCGTTTAAGTCTCCATGAAGATACACGCACTGGTAACGTACCGTACTTTTCCATAAAAACATCTCGCGCTAATGCAAAATATCCGATCTCCGCACTAATATCTTCTCCTTGCGCTTGTCGATAAAAAGCATTTGCGGCATCTTGCTCATCAATATGATGTTCTCTTAAAATCTCGCGCCAATCATCTAAAACTTCCTGTGATAATCTTTCATAAGTATCATATCTTACCCATACATAATTATTATCATTCTCACCATATTCATTCATAACTGGTCCAACATATCTTCTTGCAACCGCTTCAGGGCTATTATGTTTATACTTCTCTTCTCCAAAAGAACAAATAGCATCACGAGCCTCTTTAGCCTTAGAAGTTAACTTCCAATCATCATTTAAACTACTTAATACATACTCTTTATAATCTTCTTGTTTCTGCTTTTTAGTAAACTCACTCTTACGCGGCAACTTTTGATATTCCCCATATACCGCTTTAATTTCAATATACATAGGTCTACCTTCAATAATTTCAAAATCAAAAAAATCTTCAAGATGTTCAAGTAAATCTTGACGTCTACGAGTCCAAGTGCCTTCATTTGCGCCAATCAAAGGAAAAAATTCCTTCTTCAAATTGTATCGCCCAACACTAATACACATATTCTCACCTCCTCATCTATATATAAAAACAAGTGTAATAAAATTTATTACACTTGTCCAATATTCAGATGAGTATTTCAATTCATTTTTCAAAATGAAATTTCTAATCATTCCTTGCGGCAAATATTTCAATTCATTTTTAATAATGTTCCTCGCCCCCATTTTAATATAAAACTATTGCCGCACACTACCCCCCTTTAATCAATTTAACAAGCTCCGCAATATCAAATCAATCAGCATCATCAAATACATCTTCTGCAAAGAGGTCAGCCCAGTCAATATCTGCCGCTTCACACCTAGCCTTAACTTTTGAAACTAATGTATCATATTTACGCTCCATTTCATAATAGCGATGTTGCCAAGTTGCGGCATTATCCTCTAGTTTTCCAATCTTCTCATTATATCGCTTCAGCGTTACTTTCTGGTCTTCAACTAACTCAGTCAATTCGTCATTAGCCGCGCACTCCGCAGTTAAGTCTTGAGCCAAATGTGCCATTATATATGCAAGCTCTGACTTTTTCATACTCTTATCTTTCTTCATTCTTCCACCTCATATTCAATCTTATCTACTGCACCAGTTTCATTTTTCTTCATAAACATTACCACCTTTTCTTAACTTTCTATAATAATTATAACAAATTTTTTATAAAAAATCAATCTACCATATCTTGGTCAGGGTCAAAAATCATTACAGAGTCCATCTTGTTGACCATTTCAATCAAACTATCAAGTTCAGCTGGAGTAACAACTTTTGCTTCAATAGCAAACTCAAGAGCACTGCATAATGTAATAGCTTCCTGCTCTGTTAAACCTTTCAAATCAAATGTAACTTCTCCATTACTATTCTTCTTCATCCAAGTTCTCATAAACAACTACCTCCTCATATTTGGGTACTTTTCTAAGCGGCAATCCTCCTTAATCATTAATAGTGCCTATAATAATACCTGCGGCTTCCGCCTTTTTCATTTCATCTGACTCTAAATATTGAATATGATTAACAGAAAAAGAATGATAACCTGCCGCAATCAATATCCGCTTAAATTCATTCATAAGAACAAATACATCATCCTCATCATCATTATAAATACCTTCTCTAACTACTCTTGTCTTTGTCCCAAAATTATCAGTAATAGTAACATCTAAACCAATATAATCTCTTTCATTTTCAAATAATTCTTGAACTGATGTTTTCATAATAAAACCCTCCTTTTTTATTTATCATATTCATACTATCCAATTCCATATTTCTTATTCTTAAACTTTTATAAGTATAAATTTCAAGGCGCCCTATTATCACTTTTATTGCCCGCAAATAATTCATTTAACACTTTTTCTGCTTCTTCTTTTGTCTTACGAATTTCTCACCATAATCTACAAAATTCTTACCTAAAAATCCAAGCACATAATATTTTTCTTATATTACTTTTTATCTTACACCTTTTCTTATTTTCTATATATATTATATCAAATTTTTTTATAAAAATCAAAAATCATTCATATTTAACAAAACATATTTCACATTTAATGTTTTTCCGCATTTTAGTATCCCTTATCTAAACTCGAACCGTATTTTCGGTATTTTCCAAATCCTTGAAAACCCTTTAATTTTTTGGTGCGGCTGTTGTTACTATATCGCGCCCATGAGATGCTTCAAAATCGCTTGACACACGAGCTCACTAATGCACCAAAACCACACACTTATAAGATATTTATGTAAATCTACTTTATGCGTAACCGCTTTAATAAAACTAGCGAAACTAACAAATGACATTACTGTACAAAGCAGCCAGGCGAAAAACCAAAAGACAATTCCAAAACTAATCATTTTTTTCTCCTCTTACTTTGCGGACTCCCCCTCAACAAAATAATTATCATATTTCAAATGAAACCCGCCTCTAAAAACATATCTATATATTCGTAGTTTAATAATTTTATCTATATAATGCAAAACCAAAACATAAACACTAATTGTTACTATTGTAATATTGTTTCTTCCATTCATCTGGTGTAATTATATCACCATGCTTACTGTATTCTTCAATAGCAATAACCTCTAAATGATTTTCCTCAAGAAGATTTATCATCATCTCTCTATCAGCCAACTCAATAGACTGAGTATCAGATATTTTATTATTATATAATACCCACCATAATTTCAATTTTATCATTTTCTACTCCATTTCTGAACAAAGAAATTCATAGGCGGCAACCGCCTCATCCCAAAGCTCTTCATCCTCAGCAATATGTATAAAATCAATCTCCTCCGCCCCATCAGGTACAGCTTCTTGAAACCAATACTCCATTAGCTCTTCATCACCATAATCCATAATATTATCATGCATTTGATGTAATTTAATAATTCTATCTTCCACTTTAATTTCGCTAATCTCTAACATCCTAACTCCTCCTTATAATTACGAAGTATATAATCAAACAATATATCGAAATTCATCATACATTGTTCATAAACATCAGTAGCAGTTAAATTATCTGGGTCTTGTTCAAATTTATAGCCAGTACTCATTTCATACTGTATTCTTGACCAAAATTCACATTTTAATGATAAAACAATATCTTGTTTAATAGCCTTTTCCCCATAGATAACAGCATCATGATAATTTTGATATTCATAATGTTCTGGGTCAGCTAAATACTTTTTCATTTTACGCTCAACATCTTCCGCAAAGCGCCAATTCCAAAAGATATTAAAAGGTATCACTTCTTTTGCATTAGCATCATATCGTAACGCATAAAACTTTAATTCCATAATATACACTTCCTTTCTTTATTTTCTAAAAATATTATAACAAAATTTTTATAAAAAATCCATATCTTTTCTTCTTTTCTATTGTAAATCATAATTTTACCTATTTTATAACCTTAGAAACATCATATTTCATTTCTCTTCAAACTTTTCACAACTATCGTTATATTCCATCCAATCTGTGCAGTGCTCGCTATCAGAGTTTACACATACCCATCCATCATCAATATCCTCATGCTGATGCCATTTACACTCTCCGCAAATTCTCCTATCATTCATTCTTCAACTTCCTCCATCTTTGCTCCACAAATAGGACAGAATTTTGTCCGATATTCTGTCTCCATTGGCAAATCACATTCTAAACAATAATACCCAACAGTTTTCATTTCTTCATTTTCTACGGCTATCCATCGTCCCATCTTCTTCTGTGGTGTGATGGGCGGTATTACGGATGGTAAATCCTCAACAAATTCTGTTACTGTCATATCAGGAGCATGAAAACCATATTTAAGCATTTGTTTCCGTACTACTTCTTTAGTTACAAATCTTCCACTTATCTGTTGTTCTAAAGCTTCTATTGCCATTATATGAGCTTCTAAAACATTATATGAGCTTCTAAAACATCACATGGCGCATTTGCCATATTAAGCGGTCTTAATAATATCTCTTTAGCTTCTTTTTTTGTCATTGTATACCACTCTCCTGTAAATCAAAACCTCTGCCAACAAACTCAACATCCCATGCCTTAAATATCCGCACTATTCCACCATTACCATTGAGGCTTTTCTCAAATATAACCTTATCAGCAGGTTCTCCCTCTGCGTATACATGAACATTCTGTGGCATCTTTTTTAATTGTTCTATCAATTCTGCTACTGTCATTCCTTATTCCTCCTTATCAGCTTCTATGATTGTATCTGCGTATTTTACACATTCAACACAATCGTCTATATTGTTGATATGCGAGTAATTGTCATAGCCATCTTCATAGTTGCCTGCTTTGATACCGTTTATCATGTCTTTTTCAAATGCATCCGCATCAATCAATCTCCCGTGTCCTTTGGGAAATATGGCAACAACCTGTTTTTCGGTTAAGTATATTGGCAACTCTTTTTTTATATTGTTCTCGTAATAATGTTCGGGAATATCAATTACAATTTGCATCTGTTTTCTCCTTATCTACATCTATAATAGTTGGTGCAAACATATCTAGTGCCGTTTCAACACTTGCTGTTTCCCACATTGACCTATCATCTTTCAATTTCTCTTCTCGCTCTTCCATTTTTTCAATAAGCGCATCTGCGTCTATCAATCTTCCATGACCTTTCGAAAGTATCTTATATTTACAAGAATAAAAATCTGTTTTTCTTTCTACATCTACAAATTCTAATTGTCCATTGGTATAAAGCAATGTTATATTCACAAAACCTTTTTCTCCTTCATCTTCATGAATGTACTTGCTTTCTTCTAATGACTTCTTTATCTGTTCATCGGGAATATCAATTACTATCTGCATTTGTTACCTCTCTTTCTGCCTGCCCCAGTCTTTCAATAACCTCATTAAGTGTTTCATGCCAATTTGTATGACTTTTACCATATCGTAATAAATAACCTTGTATTTCAATTATTGTTAATATCAATTCTTTATTTGTCGCATCTTCTCTTCTTGGAAAATTCATTTTTTCATACCTCCTCTTATAATCTCATAGATATATTCATTTCTATATTTTCCTTGTAAATCCTTAGTGATATCATGCAAGCATACAATATTACCGCCATGCTTCTCACAAAATCTGTCATATCCCTTTTTAGCGTGATTACCTTGTATTACTCTCCACTCTACTCTATGATGTTGAGCTACAAGTTCATTCAGTTTGTTATATGTGTCTCTTACTACTGTCTGATTCCCTTCCTCAAAAGAATACCAACCAAAATTATTAACACTATCAACATCCGGACATATATGGTATGCAAGATAGCCTATAACATCTATAACATTATTTTTATCTACAATCGCCCACTGATAATAATTATCTCTTACTTCTATCTTAGGTAATTCAAATCCATAGGCATACCCCACATAATAGAAATATCGCTCTGTATAAATTTCTTTTTGAAATTTATTTTCTAATTCATCCTTATATAATATTGCAGGAACTAACATTTTCATACCTCACTTTCTTTATATGGTTCAGGTAATGGCATCCATGCAGTGATGGTTCCTGTTTCTTCCCTTGCTGGGTTTGATGGATAAAAGAACCATTTCCCATTAAACCATTCTAATACTCTGACCGAATCTTCATATGATACAATATAAACTCCATTCTCTTCCGGTAATCTCTCGCTAACAGGAATCCACCCTGTCCGCTCTAATAATTCTATTGCACCATTACACGCATCAATGGTAGTTTTATCCATATCATTCCTTGGCTCTTTATATGTTTCCCCTGTTGACGGATCAAACAGAAACATATCAACTGTAAACTTCAATCCACCTATGATTTCTTTTATCGTCATTTTTCTACCTCGCTTTCCCGTAGTTTAATCCCATACAGGATACCAGTTACCTTGATTATCTTTAGTCCAATAGCCTGTACTATATGTATTTGTCAATGGGTCATAAACTATTTTTCCTGTATAAATCATTTTTTACTCCATTTTTTAAATTATATTTATCAATAATTACATCATATTACCATTAATCATAGTATTTTGCATTTATTTTATATATAATCTTGTGGTTTTTAATTTTTATTACTTTTTCTTTTGTTATTTTGTATCATTCTTCTTAATCTGCCTTTATAATTGTTGACATCTCATCAATATCATAAGATGAAACTACCATATAATTATAATATTTATCATGCGGTATATGATATTCATAAGTTTTAAGTTCATCAGCATCAATTAACCTACCATGACCTCTTGGTAATAATGTTGTTTCACAAACTGTACCATTAAAATAATCATTCAAAAAAGAATTTATTTTATCTATAATATCATTAGTATATATTTCACTTGGTATATCAATTACTATTTGCATTATATTTTCCTTTCTATAAAATTTTTATATTCACTCCTCACTCTCTTCTTTATCAATTATTGTAACGCCATACCCCGGATGTGTTTCACTCCCTATCACCTCACCACCTGTTTCAAGTAAAGTTATAACCGCTTTCGCTACTTCATCTTTAACAGGATAAATCTTCACTGTATTTCCATTATCAATATATATATTCATTTTATTCCTCACTTTCTTTATAAACCTCAGGTAATGACATCCACGCTATTATTGATTCCGTTACTTCATAATATCCAAAATCACTATCATAACCATACCAACCACTTTGTCCTTTTTTGTCTGCAAAGTCAAATTTATCAATAGTATATAAGTCTTTTGCATATTTCACTGTATCTATTATGGGTTTTCCATATGTTTTTCTTGTAACAAGATATGCTCCATCTTTTAGAGGTTTTTCACTAACCGGAATCCACGCGAATTTATATGATGATATATCTTCTATAGTATTTATAATATCATCAATATGGGGATTATCCTTAAAAGACCCTACTTTGCATAACCCATACATAGCAGTTATAACTTTTTGCTTATTTATATACTCATTTATCATAAATATATATTTCCTTTCTTTATTTTTCTAAGAATATTATAACAAAATTTTTATAAAAAGTCAAAATTATTCATCTTCATCAATATTTTCCATATATTGCTCAACCAAAATTTTCTCTTCATCTGTTAAATTATACATCCAATCTTCATAATGATATTCTTTATTTTTATAATGGTTATATAAAATAAAAAATATATCAACTATTAAAGCAACTCCTATAGTCCACATAATAGATATTAGAATAATAATCCATGTAAACATATTTTTCCTCCTAACCAAAAAGAACCTTAAAAGCGGCATATGCACTTCCTATAATGATACTAATAGTAATAATAATTAGTATATTGATAAATGTTTCTATCTTCTTCATATAAATACCAACCTTCCTTAGTTTTTCTAAAAAATATTATAACAAATTTTTTATAAAATTACAATAAAAAAATGGGCAAGCATTAGCTTGCCCAATCACGCTTATAAGCAGCGCCAGTCTGATTTAGTATTATATGTATCTTTATACCATTTGTAATATTTATACACTCCAAATAATACTACAACACAACCCAATCCGCATAATACTGGTATCATAAAACTCACTCCCATCATTTCGTGATAGTATATTTTCATTTACTCTTCAGTAATCTTAATGAAAGTTGTCCAAATTATGCAATTTGGTCTATTGTTTCATATTTACAGATTTCATCATTTGTTACATATTTATCTTCATGATAATGTCCAAAATACCACTTATCATATGTAATTGCTATACGCAGTTCTTCTAACCATTGACTATATTCATTTGGCTGATACAGTCCGCCACTTAATAAAGCGACTGTAGAAGCAGGTCCTTCATGAGATAAAACAAAATTAACTGTTGTATCAACTTTATTTAAGTTTTCTATTGCATTAGTACGCTCTGCAGTGTTTGGGATTTCCTGCTCCCACCAAGAGAGATGATTAACACGAAATACTTTAAAAGGGTCTTTATTCCAATCTTTAATGCGGGGGTCACCTACTTCAAGAACACCATCTGAAATATCATGAGATGGAGCACCGCCCATTGCTAAAATAGATTTTCCATCAATATTAAATATTTCACCACGCATTAAATGAATAACTGAAGGTCTAATCTTTTGAACCCAACCGCCATTCCAATATTCTTTAGGATATTGCATTAAGCGGTCATAATTTTCATGGTTTCCATCTATAAATAAGGTAGTAAATGGTTTTTCATCTAACCAATCAAGCCGATATTTTTCACGTTTTGATTCTCCTTTATAATCCCATACTAAACCGAAATCGCCAAGAATAATTACATAATCTTTTTTTGTGAGCTGTTTACCAACAGGAAAATTTATATTACTTAAACGCTCTGGATTCCCATGAATATCACCTGTAATATAAATACTCATATAATTACACTTCCTTTCTTTATTTCTCTAAAAATATTATATCAAAAATTTTTATAAAAAACAATAAAGGAAGCGGATATCCGCTTCCTTAAAAATTATTCTTCAAAATAATCTTCGAGTTCTTGTAAATCTTTATTTATTTCATCATCTGCAATAATTTCATTGATTGTTATGTCTTCATAAGAAAAATCTGTATATTTCAATCCAAGATTTCCATATTTAAAGAAATTATCGTTATTAATTTGACGAATATATTCGGGAATTTTATCATATTCCATATCAACATCTAATTCTAATACTGATTGAGAAGTTGCAGGAATCGTTACTCTATATTTTGCCATTATTTCATTCTCCTTTCATAATTTATAAAATATAATTTTTATCTTATATAAATTATATTTTTTTGCTAATTAAATCTATATATAAAAACCTACTTGCCGCTTCTAATAGTTAATATAATATAATTATATTTTTTTAATATTTCTTTATTTATTATTCTTTCTCTTTTGTTGCAATTTCCACATTTCGATTGTTTCAAAACATTGAACTAATGCTTGATATTCATCTTCTGTATCCGCAGTTGCACTACAATCTAAATCTTTTAATGGGCAATTTTCACAATGTTCTATAGTAGCACAAAAAGCATCTACCATATCCATCATAGCTTCTTCTTTTGTTGGTGTAGGTTGATTATCTAATTCTTGAACGGCGGCAATTATCATATTATCAGTCCAAGTTTCATTTAAGTCACATTCCGGCCATTTATCTAATGGACAGCGTATACAACGATGAAGATTACAAAAAGTTTCAATTTTCTCTATATTTAATTGCCTTTCTTCTTGTGTCATTCTAAATACTCCTTTCTAATTTTAGTATTTATATATAATTATTATACAAAAAATTCTTTTACTTGTCAAATTTTTCTGTATTTTTAAGCTAGTAAAATTTTTGCTGGACGGTATTCAACCGTACGCCTGAATTAAAATTGGTTTTCGTATTTTTTGAATCAAAAAAACAAAAATTGATTTTTCTAAAAATTTTTAGTATAATTATTACATAAATAAAAAATAAAAAGAAAGAAGGTATGTTAAATGATGAATATGACTTTTATTAAAAAAGCTGCTAAACTTGCATTTCAGTTAGTTACTGCTAACAATATGTCAGATACTTATACATCTATTTTAGCAAGAACAAAAGAATGGTATAAAGCATTAGATTTAGATTCTCGCGAGTCAATAGCAACTGAGATTTTAGCGGCAATGACGTTATATGGTGATTATAAACCAGAATGTCATTTAGTGTGGGATGATATTTGTTTTATTCATGACTATTGGTTTCCAGTGATACCGCCAGAGTATACAGAAGACTATTGCACTTATATTCACTATTAAGGAGGATTGCTTATGATTTATTACGAATGTAAACATCAAACGACAGGTACGCCTTTGAAATTTATTTTAGTTAGAGCTGATGGGCATAAATTTAGATTTGTAAATATGACGGATAATTTCTTAATAAAACAAAAATTTAAGACCCCTGCAGAAGCATATGATTGGCTTGATAGAATCTTCGGTCCAGATAATTGGGAGGTTAAAGATACATTACAAGAGCCAATCTACTAAAACAAAGGACTTCCTATTGATTTTTCTAAAATTTTTTGTTATAATTATTTTAGAAAAATATATTAGGAGGTCTTTTTTATGGATAAAATAGACAGCTTAAACAAAATACTGAATATTTTAGAAGCAACTCATGTTTTTAAGGATATTGCTAACTCTGATATTGAATTTTCACAAGAAAATGTATTTGACATGCTAATTAAGCCTTTATACCATACAATAGAAGGAGAATATTTTGAATGGTATCATGGTATTTCAAAAGTAGTATTATATTTTCCTGAAATATTACCAACTCATATTATTAAAATACCTTTTAGTTGGTATGCAGATTATGAAGATGATGAAGCTTATCCATATGAAAATGACCATTGTCAACTAGAATGTGAAGTTTATCAAAATGCAATTATTGATAGTGTAGAAGAAATTTTATTAGAAGAAATGTGTTGTGGTCATATTCAAGGTGTTCCTATTTACATTCAAAAAAGAGCAGATTGTACTTCATCTACAGAGAAAGCATCTTTTTCTCCATCAAAAGAAGAAATCAATAATTTTGAAAATATAGTAAATGATAAAAATAATCGTCATAAATATGATTTTGCAACTGAAGATGATGAATGGAATATCAATGTTTGTAAATACTTTGGATACGAAAGAGGTTTAGAATTACTTAGATGGATTTATGACCACTTATCAGATATACATGGTAACAATGTAGGTTATTTAGCAAATGGTCAACCAGTGATTTTTGATTATTCTGGAGTATATTGTTAGGAGGTATTATGTATATGCAGAATGAATTGTTTTTTGTGGAGGCAATAGAAAGTCATAAAAAATATCCAGTTTATGGGTGTACGGCAGGCGCCGATGGTCAACCAATGTTTCTTTTTTATGTAAATAGTACATGGATGTGGGCACCCGCTGTTCAGTTTAAGCCAACAATATAATCTTATAGTAAAAAATTTTTAGAAAAATCCCCCCGTAGGTATTGCAAAAATGCGATTTTTATGATATAATATATTTATAAAGTTAAAAAATAAATATATTTTTAAGAAAGGCGGTATTGTATATGATAAACTATAAGAAAAGATGTGAAGATTGTGCTTGTTTAGTAGAGAAGAATGGCGTTTGGTGTTGCGAAGAGTGCTTCGGTCAGCGCTGCGAGGATATTGATGACTGTCCAGAGGGCGTAGTAGGCGATGAAGTAGATGAGATGACTGAAAAGGCTAAGGAGATTACCCGCTACGAGCAGAGCGGAGAGCGTAAGAAGCCAGTCCGCGAGCGTAAGGTTGACAACATTAAGTTAGATATTCTTCAGACCATTCAATCAGCTCTTGTTGAGCAGTACGATATCCATGTAGATATTGAGAAGGAAGTTAATGCTCACTTCACCTTAGACGGAGAAGATTACAGCATTAAGTTGACTCGTCACCGCAAGAAAAAGTAGTTACTTGATTTTTTATAAAATTTTTTATATAATATATATAGAAAGTTAAGAAAAATACTTAAAAAAAGAAAGGTGGCAATTATATTATGAGAAAGTTTGCTATTGATTTTTTTGGATGGACAATTATAGAAGCAGAAACAAAAGAAGAAGCTATTGAGCAATTTTATGATGCTATGAGTGGTTATAATGAATTAAAACTTGATACTATTGAAGATATTACAGAGGAGGAATGATTATGATAGGAGCAATTAAAGTGGGTTCACCACAATGGATGTATATGTATGAACAAGAAGTTCAGAATAATCGTCAGTCCCGTATTGAACAGGCTATTGTTGATATTAAGGGTGGTCCGCACACTCATGATTGGATTGTGCAGGTATTAGAAAGTTATGGTTTTACAGAAGCGTCATTAAGTAATGCTGAATGTGAATATATTAACAAAATGATAAATTCTTAATTTGATTTTTTATAAAAATTTTTATATAATATATATAGAAAGTTAAGGAAAATACTTAAAAATAATTAAAAAGAACAGACACTTGAAAAAATAAAAAAATTTTATTATAATATATATAACAAAAATAAAGAAAGTCAAATATGAAATAATGAACATTCACTAAAGAGTGAAACGAAGAGATTTGACAAAACAAAAAATTTTTGTTATAATAATTACACAAAGTTAAAAAAAATAAAATATCAAAAGAAAGAAAGAGGGAGAAGATTATGGCAAAAGAGATTAAAGTATTAAAGGCAGAGAAGTTTGCACAGGTTATCGCAGTATTAGAAGAGCAGGGACAGACTGAGTTGGTTGAATTTATTCAGGCAGAGTTGGACCGTCACAACGCTCGTCAAGCAAAGGCTAAGGAGCGTGCAGCAAAGAAGAGAGCAGAGTCTGATGTATTAGTAGATGTAGTAATGCAAGCTGTTGAGAACATTGGCAAGCAGGCTACTCGTGATGAGATTACTGCTGAGGTAGAGGCTATCTACGAGGGTGAGATTGAAATTACTCCAAACAGAGTTGGTGCTCGTTTAACTAAGTTAGTTGAGGCTGGCAAGGTTGCTAAGGAGCAGAAGACTATCGACAAGTCTCGTAAGATGGTATACTGTGTAGCAGGTGCTGAGGATGTAGAAGAGGTTGAGGTTGACGAGTAGTTACCTCTCCCACAAATAAATAAGGATTAAGTAAGGGGGAATGGGTATCCGTTCCCCTTTTGGGGTATCTAAAAATAAGGAGTTAATATGAAATATTGTTGTGAGTTTACAGGAGAGTTTCCGAAACTTGAATGTTATGATGAGGTAATTGTTAAATTATTTGCAAATGATGATATAGTTAATATTCGTCAATTTTTTAATGACCATCCTAAACAAACTGTTATTATTCATTTAGTGGACAAAAGTGAAGAATATGTAGATAAAAATTTACTTGAACGATTATTAAATATCTTACCTACATCACATTTTAAGTATAAATTGAAATTAAATAACCCATATGACGAAAATACAGGCGTTCTAGTTGATTACTGCCATGAGAATGAAATTCCATTCTTTTTTGATATGCTAGTTGATGATTGGGATATATTACAGTATATTATGGATTTACACCCAACAGATATATATATAGTTAATCAATTAGGCTTTGAGTTGCCTATATTATCGCCAATGCTACATTCAGAAAATATTAACGTAAGAGTATATCCAAATATTGCACAATCAGCTAATAAATATGCTGACCCAGTACGTAAATTCTATATTAGACCAGAAGATTTAGATGTATATACACCATTTGTTGATGTTTATGAGTTTTTAATAGATGCAAATGAAAATACATTAAAACAATTATATTATATTGTTTATGCAGAGGAAACTATTTGGGAAGGTCCTCTTAACCTTTTAATCGCGGGCTTAGATATTGAATTTGATAATCGTGGAGTGTATAATGCATTTGGTGTAAAGCGTTTAATGTGTGGTAAGAAATGTGTTAAAAATCGTTTGTGTAATTTCTGTGAGAATATTAAAAATACAGCTAATTTAATAACAGATGAAGGATATAGCTTAGAATATTCAAAGAGTAAAAATAGACAAACAGCTTGGACACGTCTAACAAAAGCAGAACAAAACGCATTAAGAAAAGTATTACTTGAAAATTTTGAAAATATTTGATATAATATATATAGAAAATAAAGATAAGGAGTGATTATATGGCAGTTAGAGGTGCAAATGAAAAACTTGAAATTCAAAATAAAATCTTAGAAATGTTTCCAGGTTCATTTCCATATGATAAACACATACGCGTTCCGATGGGTGACATACAAATTAAAATTACATTGACTGCAGCAAAGGATATTGTTGGTGCAGGTGCAGATACAGCAATACCAAGTGAAAAAGTAGAATCTGTAACTAATTTTGGTGCAGATGGTTATGTTACCGAAATGCGTGAACCAACAGAAGCGGAAAAAAAGAATATTTCAGAATTACTAAAAATGTTGAACCTATAGGGCAAGAGTAAATAATTATAACAAGTTTCTTTTTATTCTATCATAGAATAAATAACAGGAGGCTATTATAAATGGCAAGAGTGGAAATGAATAAAAAGTTTCATATGCTCACAGTAGTAGAAAAAATAGGTTCGCGCAATAAAAGAACATATTGGAAGTGTTTATGCGAATGTGGTAATTATACTGAATTACCAACGAATAAAATTGGAGTGACTAAATCATGTGGTTGCTTAAAACATAAACCGCAGTATCAAGATTTAGTAGGTAATAGATATGGTTATTTAACGGTAATACAATATGATAAAAAAGAGAATGACCATATTTTTTGGCAATGTCAGTGTGATTGTGGTACTATTAAATCTATTCGAGGAAATGACTTAAAAAGTGGTAAAATAGTTTCTTGTGGATGTCTTGGCAAAACAAAAAGAATACAAGGCAGAAAAGAATATTTAGAAGATAGAAAAAACAATCCAAGACCTTATAAAGATTTAACAGGACAGCAATTTGATAGGTTAACTGTTATAAAATATAATAAAGAAGCAACTTTACAAGCAAAAGATGGTTATTGTTATTGGGATTGTAAATGTAAATGTGGTAATACTATAACAGTAAAAACTACCAATCTAACAACAGGTCATACTAAATCTTGTGGATGTTTAATTTCTGAAAATGCGAAAAAACAATGGTATAATAATATTGTATTAAATAATATTCAAAATTATACAATAGACCTTACTGGACAGCGTTTTGGGAAACTTATAGTATCATCGTATAATCAAATTAAATCTGGAAAAGGTAAAGGTAGCTTTTGGAACTGCAAATGTGACTGCGGGAAAAATACAACTGTTTCTTATAATAGTCTAGTGCGCGGAGCCACTCAATCATGTGGTTGTTTAGGCAACTCTAAAGGAGAATATTTAATTAGTCAATTATTATCTAAAAATAATATTAACTATAAACAAGAAGTTACTTTTTCAGATTTAAAGGATAAAAAAAGTTTACGATTTGATTTTGGTATATATGATGATAATGATAATTTAATTAAGTTAATTGAATATGATGGTCGTCAACATACAGACCAAACAAGTATATGGTATACTGAAACAGTTGTAAAGCATGACCAAATGAAAACAGATTATTGTAAAAAACATAACATCCCTTTGCAACGTATTAGTTATTTAGATGGCGAAATTACTTTAGAAAAATTGGGTTTATAACTAAGGAGGTGTTAGGCGTGGCGGCATATCATTATTTTAATGATGAATGGCAAACAAGTGACAAGTATTGGCATTGCGGCAATACCGCAGATTTAGGTAATGGTAGCAACGAATGGTGGAAACTGCCGCGCTTATTATGTATGTCTCTTGAAGATTATGTTAAATTAGTAGTAGTGACTTATAAACCTGATAAAGTGTGGTATCATCAAGATAGTAATGTATTCTTTTTCTCTTGGAAGAGTATTACTGCTATGCGTAAATTTAAGAATGATATGAATAAACGAGTACGAAACCTAATATAAAGGAGGTTCCTTATGAGTAGAAGTTATCGTAAAATAGGAGTCTGGAAAGACCACGATAAGGCAGGTTCTGCAAAAAGTTGGAAACGTATTGCTAATCATAAAATTCGCAGAAATGCAAAAAAATATCTACTCGATTTAGGTGGTCGCGGTGATTATAAAAAAGCTACTCGTATGATGTGGGAGATTCATGATTATAAGTGGACTACTACTGAAAATGAAGCTCATAAATTTTATCGTACTCATATTGGCACTGACTGTTGGCTTAATAAATTTAAGGATGAAGATGATTATATCAATCATCATTGGAAAAAGTCAATACGTAAATAATTTTGACAATTCTTAAAATTTTTGATATAATAATAATTAGATTTATATAATATAAATCATTACAAGATTTTATTAAATATGTCGAAACAGACTAAAATATACTACGAAATAATTAAAATATAATAGTGCGAAGGTTATAGATTATCTAGTGTCGGTTCGCTAGAGAGCACGCACCCTACTTTGTTTCAACGAGCAAAGTTCATAACCGTAAAAGGGTGTCTAATCTTATACAAATCCTAATAAGATAGAAACGAGAACTATCATTCTGAAACTGGCAAATTTAGAAATGAAAGTTGTAGATATAACCTAAAAGAGGTACTCATTTGTACCGATTCGTTGGTTAAAAGGACAGATTTCAAGACTATTTTTCAAAGAGAAAGAAGAAATAGTACAATTTCTATGGAATTAGACTGTTCTTTTAGTTTAGGTGACTAAACGAAAGGAATAAAAATTATGTTAAAGATAAAAGTAGCAATGACAATTAGTGGTGCTTTATTTATAACAGCACTACCAGCACAAGTAGGAACTAGTAATATTGCACCCTATATTTCACAAGAAAAAACATTAGTAGGGATTGGTCTTCAGAACTCTGCTATTTCAGTAAGTAGGTCTGCGGTTAGTGCGGCAACCCCTACTCCAATGGCAACGATAGGTACGCCAGTCGCAACAACGAAACCAACTTCTAAACCAAAAATAAAATATTATGGTAAGAAATGTAAAGTATGGACTAAAGCAACAGTTCATATAAGAAAAAAAGCGAGTAAAAAATCAAAATCTATTGCAGTATTAAAACCAGGTACTAAAATTACTCGTTTAGGTATAAGTAAAAAAGGTTGGGCAAAAGTGAAATATAAAAATAAGGTTAGATTTATTAAAAATAAGTTTTTAACCAAACATAAACCAAAAATAATTGCAAAATATTATAAACCAAAATATTCAAGCAGATATTTTAAGTGTATGGGGGTAGTGTATTATGGCGGTAAACGTTGGACTTGGTATAGCCAACGAGTTCTCCCTGGCGGCGGTCTGAATATCCCGGGTCGTCACTTAGATAGTAATGGTTATATATGTGATAAAAATAATTATATTTGTTTAGCTTCAAATGACTTACGAAAGGGGACTATTATTAACACGCCTTTTGGGAAGCAGGGTAAAATCTATGACTGTGGATGCGCCCGAGGTACAATAGACACTTATGTTGGTTGGTAAATAAAAATTTTATTTGATTTTTATAAAAATTTTTGATATAATATTTACAGAAAAGTTAAGAAAAGTTATTTAAGAAAGTGAGGGCAAAAGTATGAAAACTGCTATGTACATTTTTGAAGTAACTTACATCGACGATTTTGGTCGTAGACACTTGACTATTGCTCGTAATAGACAGGAATTGCGATATATTCAGGATAGATTCGAGCGAGTAGAGTATACTGTATATTATATTTGACTTTTATAAAAATTTTTGTTATAATTATTTATAGAAAGTTAAGAAATAACAATGCTACTTAATAATGAAAAAGTCGACAAAGTAATTATTGAGAGAGTCCGGGTAAGGAGAATACCGCGGCGATATGCAAGCCGCTATGAACAGCGCCCTGAGTGCACGAAGGTCTTAATAAAATTAGCAGGGTAAGAATAAAAACGGACAAAGTTATTTTTATATCTTTCAAATAAATAACTAGAAAGCTTTAAAAAGTTCAAATTTTAATTAGCTGAGATATATTTACAGAATGCAGATTCAAACTCTGCAACCAAAGTTATACACCTAGCATACTTTTGAGGTGGTTAAAGATAAAGAAGTAATTATGGGCTTGAAATGGTCTCGACAGGGGCTTGAACCCATACAGTTCGCTCGGAATGTAACATCCGTAAAAGTACAACTTAAATATAAATGCAAAAATAATTAACTTATTTAGAGGTTCTCGTTCAGTAGCTATGGCTGCCTAAGCCATGTTCCTTGAGAAACTTTATTGTAGGTAAGATACTATCCTACCACTGCCTACTCTTATAACTAATGGATAGCAGTTTTGTTAGTTTTTCTCAAAACTATCTTGGTGGAGGTACGGCTTAATTAACAGCGTAAAGACTGTATGGAAGTATAGTTTTTGGACACGGGTTCGATTCCCGTCAGGTCCACTTCCCAGAATGGGAAAATATCATAAGCGAAAACCTTTCTGATAAGGTATATTTTACTAAGTCTGCACCCTCCCAGACTTTAAATTATGAGAGGGCATATATGACGCGGAGTGACGAGCAATTGGAAGCTCACTTGGTTCATACCCAAGAGTATGCGGGATCGTGCCCCGTCTCCGCTATTACAGTAAGTAATTATTACTTGAAAGCTTATACCTTGTGCTAAAACAAGGAATATTACAGGGTGTAGGGACTACCCTATAACAACAGTCCATATTGCATATATAGTTCCTTCGTGCGGCTTAGCATAAGACGGGGTTCTATACCCGTCTCCGCACACTTTACTAATTTAATTAGTATTATTTTAGAAATGAAAATTTTATATTTTGACAAAATTAAAAAATTTTGATATAATATATATAAATTAAGGGAAGGAAATGGAAAACTATGAATCAATATTTATCAACAGAAAGTAAAGAATATCAACTAATGGTTTTGAAGAATAGGTTACAGGCTATCCAGGAAAAAGGAAAAGCAACACAAGGCGTAATTCGTAAATTAGAACGTCAGATTAGAAACTTAGAATGTGATATTCTTTTTTAATATTTGGGTTTGAGAAGTCCCTTAAAAACTTATTCCTTGCGATTGGGTAGGTTAAAATCGCTTGATACTAAAAATAAAATAAGTATGAGAATAGTATATTATTTTTAGTAAAATACTAATGCGCACGGACAGTCCCTTGGGCGTGAGTATGGCTCGCCAAGTAAAAAAACGAATATCCATACTACAGAGCACACTGTCAAGCCCTTCGACGACGTATGTCTGAGACACCATTTGGTAGGATAAGCTAAAGAACTCCAGGGATATTCTCTGCGGGGGTGGGTTGAGCCACCCATTATATACGCCACAGTATTCCAAAGGCAGAGAAATAGAACTTAAAATTCTACAAGTGTGGGTTCGAATCCCACCTGTGGTATTTATTTATCGTATATTCTTTTGCCCTGTTTAATTGAAATGGGGTAGTGAAAATGAATATATAACTTGTGGTAACTCAGCAAGAGAAAGAAAAATAGGCTTAAAATAGGTATTTTTTATTCAATTATTATTATATCTTTTCTACTATTTTAAGTTTATGGAGTTCGTATAGCATCTGCGGCGGGAAGCGCGCCCCGCGATGCATGAGTAAACATTAAATCTCTCTTAACGGAAAAAGGTTAGAAAGCTATTTCTTAATTTGTATAGGCAATGACAGCCACTAATTAGTAAAAATATACAAATAATGAGATTAAATAATTATTATTAAAATAAAATTAACTTATATATTCATTTTCATTTTTTTATATAAATAGACATATTAGGTTTCAATTCTGATATACAGGTGCTACCTACCTGTGTTACATAAAAGTGATGTTATAAAATGTTAATGGCATTATGGTTTGTTTTGTAAGCCCTATATGGCATGAACTTATCATTTATGAGTCCGATACCCTTAACCTAGTGCCTTAAGTGTAGAAGGCAAGCGGCCGCAAGCTAGGTAATGGGTTTATACCGTGGTAGCCGAAAGGCATAGGCGTTACTTTTAGAAAGTAATTTTTGTGGGTTCGAATCCCACTCGCGGTATTGCGGTGTCGACCTTTGGCGGCAACCGCACTGTATTCATACGTTACCTTTCTTTTGTTGATGTGTACTCAATCTGTTCGGCTTTTGGGTTGAGTACACAATTTACAGGTAATCTGGCTGGATGAAAAACTTATTTTGAAAAATAAGTGGACATAATTGTCTTGAAGGTTCGAATCCTTCTACCTGTATTAGTGAGAAATCACAATTAAAGATATACAAGGAGTTTTTGTTATGACAAATATTCAAGAATCTTATATTAAAAGAGCTTCTTTTCAGCAACAGATGGCACAGTTAATTAACAAGTCAGGATTAACCCCTTTTGAGTTATATACTATCTTGACAGGTTATACTACTGAAATTGCGCAGATTCTTCAAGATGAAGAGCGTCAAGCAATTCAGGCATATAACAAGGAATTAGCAGCACAGCCGAAAACTGAAGAAGTAGAAAAGGAATTAGAGAATGTTGATGGAGAAGTTGTTGAAGAGGAAGTCACAGAATAAAATCTTTTCAATAGTTGTTACATTCTATAATGATAAGGAATACATAGAAGGTTGTTTACAGAGATTAGCTAATCAATCTTCTAATGTATTACCTTATATGGAAATTATTATAGTAGATAACAATAGTAAAGAAGCGGAAACAAAATTTTTAAAAAAATGTATTAAAAAATTTAAGAAATATATGGATATTTCCTATATATTTGGAGATGAATTTCAAAGTTGTGGCTATGCTCGTAATGTAGGATTAGAACAAGCTACTGGAGATTATGTTTATTTTCTTGATTGTGATGATATTGTTACAACAGATGCATTTCAAGAATTTTATAATGCTTATTTAGCTATTAAAGAAATAGGTGTTCAATATTATCCATATATTCAAGCAACACAATATTGGGTAAGGCAAGATGGTGTATTTCAAATAACAAATACATCTCAGCATTTTATAGATAAAAGTATCCATAGTAAAATGTTTTCTAAAATGTTATTAGATACATATAATATTCGTTTTCCTGTACGATATTATCACGAAGATAGAGTATTGATATTTGAAGTAATGGAAATTATTTATTCTAATAAAGATTTACATATATTTACTATTGAAAAACCTTTATATTATTATATAGAGCGTCCTAATAGTATTTTAACTACAAAAAATAGTTTTAGTAAAGAAACTCAGAATCTTAAAGATATGCTTCAGGCGGGTAACGATTATGTTTTATTTTGTCAACAGTGGCGATTAGGTTTAAATATAGGAAATATTATAGATATTATAGTTTCTGTAATTACAGTGCTATCTCAATATCAAGGTAATATAACTATATTAGATAAAGAAATACTACAATTACTTATATCAGTAAATAAATATTTTAATGTTAGTTTAGATAATATAGTTACAGATGTAGCAGAAAAAAATAGCTGTTCTAAAAATGAAATAAAAAAATTATTTTATAGGATATATGAACGAAATAAATAAAAAACATTTTTTATGTTTTGCGGCGGTGGCAGAGACTGGTTGATTGCGGCTCATATTAAGCCAGTATGGAGTAATGGTATCTCAATAGATTGCTAATCTATCCTACTTTAATTAGTAGTCTGCGTTCGAATCGCAGTGCTGGCGTTTGCCAAGAAGAGAATAGAAATACTAGATGACGTATAAAAGTGCTAAAATCTATCAAGAGGATAGCTTAGTTAACTAGTAACAGGAACAAGTAAAATAAGGCTTAACAGTTTTATTTTATGACTTGTGGGTGAACAACACATTAAACTCAGTTGTAATCCTGTCGGCAATGCTTTACTAAAAGCACAAAAAGAACCATGTTGGCTTAAAGATTAAATAAGCCTAAGTAATTGGCGGTAGCTGGTACGAATCCAGATTTAGTTTGAGTTGCAAGGAGAACATGCCGCAAAATTTATTGAGCGTTTCACATATTAAAACTCGAACAAGAAACACTAACCACGGTTTATGGGTTACAAGTTTCCGTAAGGTCTTAAAATATGTAATAACTTGTAACCTTTATGGAGTTATTAGTGCAATGATAACATACGAGATTATGACTCTTGAGATGTAAGTTCAATTCTTACATAACTCCCTTAATTCTTTTTATTTGATTTTTTATAAAAATTTTGATATAATATTTATAGAAAATAAATAAAGTACAAATAATAATTATTTAATTTTTAACAAAAAAAATTTACATCTTAATAATGGGGGGGATTGGTACAGTGGTAGCATAGTGGTCTCCAAAACCGAAGCCGGAAGTTTGATTCTTCCATCCCCTATTTTTATCATAGACATTTTGTTTAAATGATAAGGCTCGGTCTCATATGTTTGAGTCCTGCCCCTCTCAATTCAAAATTTTTATTTGATTTTTAATAAAAATTTTGATATAATATATATAGAAAATGATAAGGAAAACTTATTCGGAAACAGACAGGGAATAGGAACAGTTAATCTTCTTCAGTGCATGAGGCTTAGCTAACCTTATAATAATCTGTAGAATTACTGTTTGACTCTGAGATACAGTGATAAGAGAGATTCCGGTATTGCGAATACTCCTTTCCGATTGAAAAAGGATAATCATAACCCTGGTGCACTAAATATTGAAATAATTAAGTGGGTTCAATTGAAAGGGAATCAAAATCATTTTCTAAAAATCTGAGTATGGCTCAATTTGATAAAGTGGTTGTGGGTTCAAATCCCACCACTCAGATTAAATGTGAACTGACGAGTTCACCAGTAACAATAGATGTGTCTATTGACTAGATACTGATACTTTTGGTTAGATGTGTTCGCTAAGAGGTGAAAATCTAGTATATATTTAAAGGCTCATACAGCAAATTACATTAACAACTTACAAGCAGTAAGAGCCTTGTATTTTAGACCCATACAGCAATATAAATATAGGTTCTGACGGTTAATCAAATTTCCATATTGGGTCTAGTTATTGGGGTATAACGTAATTGGTAGCGTACGGGATTTTGATTCCCGATGAATAGGTTCAAATCCTATTACCCCAGTTTTTCCTCTGTGGCGTGAAAGGTAAGATTATAGGTAAGAGGCAAAATGGTACTGAAACTTAAAGTATGGGGTATGGACTCAATCCCCCGCCAAGTCACAGAGGTTTTGCGGCTATCGCCAAATGGATAAGGCACTGGTCTACGAAGCCAGCACTCTAGGTTCGAGTCCTAGTAGCCGCGTTATACCCCCGTTGCCAAATGGATAAGGCACGGGATTTCTAATCCCGCTATTACAAGTTCGAGTCCTGTCAGGGGTGCTGCGAGGAATTCGCATAAAAATCTTAAAGCAGAGGAGAGAAGATTTATGAAATTTTATTCAGAAAAAACAGGAAAACTCTATGATACTTCTAAAGAGTTAAAAGAAGCAGAGAAAGCTCTTGAAGTACAAGAACAAGAGAAAGAAGCATTAAAAGCACAACGCGCTGAAAGAGCAAAAGAAATTGAATCAATTACTAAGGATATCCTTGAGCTTCAGCGTGTGAAAGATGAAAAGATTGCCGCCTTCGTTAAGGATTATGGCTCTTATCATCAAACTATTCGTCAAGGTGAACCTATCGGGGTTGAACCTATGATTAATCTACTATCAGATTTATTTGATATTTCTTTCTAAAATATTTTAACAAATTAAAAAAATTTTGTGATAATATTTATAGAAAAATTAAAAAGACACAATTCAGCAAAAATTTTGAAATTTTGATTTTCTTCCAATAGATAAAAATGAAAGTTATATATTAAATTAACCGATAGTGTCCAGCTACTAAATATTCGGAAAAATGGCGGAAAGAACACCGAAAGAAAGTTCTATGTGTCTTGTAAATGATAGGTTGAAGTTGAGTTCAAGTCTAATCGGCTCGACTAAGTATGTGAGGAAAGTGAGGTTAGTTGCCAACTTACTCAAGACTTTATGTACTTGGGGATATTAATTCCCGCTGGTCGTAAAAAGCCTTCGCATTTAAAGTGATACTGAAAAATGTATTCCGCTTAGTCTATTACCTATCTAATCTACCCCTGTAGTATAAAGGCTATTACAATAAATTAGGGTTCGATTCCCTATGAGGGGTTTTATTGACAAATTAAAAAAATTTTGATATAATATTTATAGAAAATTAAGGAAAGGGAAATAGAATATGAGTGAATTCAGAGCACCATCAGGGTGGACATTTATTGGAACTAATATGAGTGGCGAGTTATATGGAGACACCTCAAAAATTGATAGAATAAAAGAAGGTAAGACAATTCGTAAACTTCAAAAAATGAAACCTCTAACACTTGAAGCTTTATTAAAAGAAAAAGATAAAGCGGAAAAAGAGGCAGCAACTCGTAAAGAATTGAAGAAAAAGAAAAAGGGAAAGAAAAATAAAACTGCTTAGCAGTTAGAAGAAATGGATTTGATTTTCAATTTGATATAGACAACTTCAGCAATACTTAAAACAGATTCTACTAAAATTTCCAATTTTAGAAATGTTATGTTGTCTAGTTCCATTATCAAATCCCTTTCCAATAGCGGCGATGCAGAACGGATAATAGGCATCGCCGCATTTCTTATGTGGATGTGGTCGAGAGGTTCAAGACGCTGGACTGCAAATCCAGTGAGCATCACTGATGTGCGAGGGTTCAAATCCCTCCATCCACTTCAAGACGCTTTTCTAGGTATGCGTTGAGAGTTACTTGAGCAGACAAAAATGTTAAGCAATAACATATACAAAACTGCTGGTCTACTCGTTATATGCAACACGAGTGGTGAAAAATAATGAGGTGCAGGAATAGGTGCGAACCCTACAGATAATAGAGGGAAACACGAGAGCGGAGTGCATGGACACGTACATAAATCACTCGCCAGTTGAAAAGTATAAAGTATGACTTGTAGATTGGAAATCAATGGCTTGTCCGCCCATTCCTCGTAAAAGGGTACTGAAGTTATCATTTAGCTAGCTAACAAGTAAACATTCAATCAAAATTGAGTGTTTACAGGGGTGGGCGAAAGATAAGGTTCGATTGGAAAGAGAGTAATTACCTTGAATACATGACTGCCTAATGGAGACCTAGGCAACTCCCCCACTGCTGTAAGCACTCAATAAACAGGTTATGACAATAACCGCTATCAAGAGAATAGAAAAGGAGAGATAATTTGACATTATACTGTGTGTATAAGCATCAAAATAAAGTTAATCACAAAATCTATATTGGATTAACATCCAATATAGATAATCCAAATTTAAGATGGCACGGAGGTAATGGGTATAAAAATAATCTTCATTTTTACAGAGCCATCCAAAAATATGGATGGGAAAATTTTACGCATGAAATTATAAAAACTAATTTAACTTTATCACAAGCCAATGATTTGGAAAAACAGTTAATTCAACAATATAATAGCACGAATCCAGAATATGGTTATAATATCCAAGAAGGAGGAGCAAATGCCAAACATTCTGAAGAAACTAAACAAAAAATTCGTGAAAAAGCATTACAATGGTCTGAAGAAACAAAAAAGAAAATGAGCAAATCTGCACGACGAAGAGTGAAGCGGGATGGCGCTCCTTTTGCAGGTAAGCATCATACTGAAGAATCTAAAGAAAAAATAAGGAAAGCTGATAGAAGCTATACTCAAACTACTGAATATCGTCAAAAAATGTCTTTGGCAACTTCTGGTGCAAAAAATGGTCAAGCTATTAAAGTTAAGGCTTATGATAAAAATTATACTTTATGTCATCAATTTGGATGTAAAAAAGACGCGTTAATTTTTTTAGGACTTTCACGTAGTAGTGGTAAATTCTTAAATAATGCAATTAAACAACACAGTTTATATCATAATTATTATTGGGAGGAAGATACTAATGGAAAATAATAAATTTATGGAAGCTTGGAACCAAATATCAAATTTAAGTACAACGGAAAATGGAGCTGTTTGTCGTAATAGCATTAAATCAAATGTTTATTCGATGTTTGCATTAGGTGGAGCTTACCGCTCTCGTTCAGATGAAGATATTGCATTGCTTTTTCATAAGGCGTATAATGAAGATAAAGACCTCGCTTTGAAGTGTTTATTCTATTTGCGTGATTGCCGCGGCGGTCAGGGTGAACGTCACTTTTTCCGTGTAGCTTTTAATTATTTATGCAATATGAATAAAGCTGTTGCTGTAAACTTGTTACCTATGGTAGCTGAATATGGTCGTTATGATGATTTGTGGTATGCAACAGAAGGAACTGATGTATGGGAAGACGCTTTGATATTAGTGCAAAAGCAGTTGGAATTAGATATGAAGTGTAAGACTCCTTCATTACTCGCAAAGTGGATGCCATCAGAGAACGCTAGTTCAGCAAAGACTATTGCGATGGCAAATGAGATTAGAACTTTTCTCGGTATGACCCATAAAGAGTATCGTAAGACGCTTGTTGGTTTGAGAAAGAAAATCAATGTCCTTGAGACTTTGATGTCAGCAAATCGTTGGGATGAAATCGAGTTCGATAAAATTCCTTCAAAGGCAGGTTTAATCTATAAGAACGCTTTTGCTCGTAGAGATATGATTGCTCGTAAATATGAAGAGTTTGCTAAATCCGAAAATACAAAAGTAAATGCAAATACATTATACCCATATGAGATTGTGGCTCAAGCTTGTCCAGGTAGTAAATTACACTATGATTTTGTAAATCATAGTTATGCATTTTATGCTCTTGAAGCAACAGATAGAGCAATGATAAATAAATATTGGGAGAATCTTCCAGACTACTTAAATGGTGCGGAAGCATCTATAATGACAGTAATTGACACATCTGGCTCTATGGTTGGTAACCCAATTAATACTGCTATTGGATTAGGTATCTATTGTGCTGAAAGAATGAGCGGACCTTTTGCAGGACATTTTATTTCATTTTCTCAACATCCACAGTTAATCAACCTTGAAGGTATTGATTTTGTAGATAAAGCACAGAGAGTAATGCTTCGTTCCGAAGTGGCAAATACAGATTTAGTTGCAACTTTTGATTTACTTAAAAGGATGGCTTTATCTGACCCGGAGGCTGCGGCAACCATGCCAAAAACTTTGGTAGTTATTTCTGATATGGAGATTGATTATATGTCAGATTGGTCACGAGAAACCGCTGAAACAGAAATGGAAAAAGTTCGTAAAGATTGGGAACAATGTGGATTAGAACTTCCTAAATTGGTGTATTGGGATGTTAATGCACGTAAAGATATATTTCTTGAAGACTCTAGCAATAATGTAACTTATGTATCAGGCTGTAGTCCAATTATCTTTAAAAGTGTTATTACTGGCAAAACTGGTTATGATTTATTTATGGAAATGGTTGGTAAAAATGAACGATATGTAGACATTCATGCGTAAAGAGTTGGTCAAAACATTCCAGTATACTTAAGTAAAAATCATATTAATTATGAAAGGAGTATATTGGAATGAGTAAACTAATTGATTTAACAGGACAAACTTTTGGTAGACTAACTGTATTACGCAAAGACGATAATAGAAAAACTAATTGTGGCAGTTATTGGATATGCAAATGTTCTTGCGGAAAAGAAAAAAGTATTAGAAGCTCTTCTTTAAGAAGAGGGGAGATTCAAAGTTGTGGATGTTATCGTATGGAACGAGTAATGAAAACTAAAGAAGAAAAAGGCTTAATTGATAATCTAGTAGGAAATATTTATGGTTATTTAACCGTTATTGAAAAAGACCCTCAGCGCACTAATGATGGATGTGTAAAATGGCTATGTAAGTGTCAATGTGGTAAAATTGTTTCTGTACGAGGAAATAGTTTAAAGCGAAAAGACGAAAATAGAACTATCTCTTGTGGATGTGCAAAAATGTCATTAGGAGAGCTAAATATTTATAATTTATTAAAAGAAAATAATATTGAATTTTCACAAGAGCAAACATTTTCGTCATTAAAAGGTAAGCGTTTTGACTTTGCAATTTGGGAAAATAATCATATTGTAAGACTTGTAGAATTTGATGGAGAAGGTCATTATAAAGAAATTTCTTTTTTTGACAGTTCCTTAAAGGAACGTCAAAAAAGAGACCAAGAAAAAAATAACTGGGCTATACAAAATAAAATTCCATTAGTGAGAATTCCATATTGGGAGCGTAATAATATTACTTTAGATTTAATTTTTGGAGATAAATATAGAATTTAATTAAAGCATAAAAATAAGGGGAATATCTAATTGGTATTCCCCTTATTTCTTATCCATATAAAGTAATTATCTCCACTTTGAAGTTCAATATAATATTTAGATTTTTCTAATTGAGTTTCCTCTAATTTAATTCTTTTGATTTGTGGAGAAGTTTTCACTATTCTATCATAAAAATCATTATGATTTTCAAAAAAATAATTACGATTCTGTAAATATTCTTTTATTTCCCAATCATACATTAGTCTGCAATATCAATTAAAATATCTGGTATTAATTCTTCAATTACTTTAATATGGTCTGTTGTATAAGTAGCTAATAACTCTTTATACTTTTCGGCTAATACAGTTAAATCATTTGTTGTCCACTCTTTATATTCTGACACTTCACCATCAGACTCTGCAGTTTGATTGCCTTCTTCATTAGTTATTGTCTCATTAGAAGTAGTAGTAACCACATCTTCCATATAAGGTACCCAAATTTCTTTAGCTGTATTATTGCGTTTTACAAAAATTTTGTACATAGCATATGCCTCCTTTTTATGTGTTTAGAAGGTCTTGCAATAACGCTGGAACGCCATCGCCCGCCTTTCTGATTCAAAAGTGAGTTTGGAAAATTTTATTTCGATTCAATGAGTTTGAAATAAGTTTTAGTATTTTTTAGCTTTTTAACTTTTAACCCAAGCACCATCATTTAATTCATTATTTAAATCACTAACAAGTAATGATAAAGTCTGAACTCTGTCTGTAAGATTTTGAATAGCCTCAGCATCTATTTGTCGAATATCAAATTTTAATTCTGCAATTTGTTTGAACACTTCATAATAAAATTGTTCTTTTACAGTAGCATACACTTGTTCTTTAGCTTCTGTTGGTAATGTTTGTTGAATATTCATTTTACCAACAAGTGTTTGCCATTGATACATAACATCAGAAGTTAAATCTTCATGTAGTTCAGTAGCTTTAAAAATAACTGAAAACTGAATTTCACCACTATAATTTGTTACAGGCTGTCCAATAGGCCAACCTAATTTTATATGTTCGACTCCATCTATATCAACATACTCTAACGAAGGGCGAACTTCACAATATTCTCCTTGTGCATTTAAAATACGAATAAAGGGAATATGGTCATCAGTTGCTTTAGGGTCTGGGTTATCATAACTTAAATCTATGCCATCAAAAAATCTAGGAACGGTAATATAAACTGTTTCTGCATTATGGTCACCAACAACCGCAATATTATATAATTCTTTAGGAACTGTCACCACACGAGTATCTGGGTCAATAGTAATGACAGGTTCTAACTCTGGATATTGCATAAAACACTCTCCTTTCTATTGAACTCTATAATAGAACTTAAAAATTCGTTAATAGGATTAATAATTATTACCCATAAAAAAATAAGAGGTTTCCCTCTTATACTTTATATGGCTTATATTCTTGTGCTTCAAGCCATGTATGTAATTTATCTTGCGCTTCCGCAGTTTTGCAAAGTAGTTGCACAGCACCATCGCCATGCGAACCAACGCCTTTTCCGCCATAAATCCATTTTTGAATTTCAGGATTAAAAATCAATTTTGTACTTTCAATATCTTGCAACACTTGAGATTGCGGAGCTACCATTCCATTCCACATTTTTTGATAATAATTCATTATTTGTCCTAAGCGAGTCATGTCATTCAAAGCTGATAATGCTTCTTTTGCAATAAAAGGACTGACAGTTGTAAAAAATAAATTTATCATTTCTTCTCTTGATGTATGCGGATATGGAAAACTTTTCTGTAGAGTTTCTAAAATAATACCCGTATTCTTTTTCTTTAATGGCACAAGAGTCAAAAACATATCTTTTGGAGTTTTTACCGTCATACTAGTTTTGTTTAAAAAATCGTACCAAATTAAACCTGAAGCAGTAACCCCTTCATAATCTAAGCTGCCGCAAGGAGATAGTGCAGTATTCTCGCCTAATTGAGCATAATATTTAATATCATCAAGAGACAAATCTAAATGATATATTTCGTTAAAACTTTTTACTATCATTACACAAAAGGCGGCAGATGAAGATAACCCCATTCCTATTGGTAGTTTTTCACTTTCTATTTCAATTATTATTCCATGAATTTCAAAATTTTGCATCATGACTAAAACTACACCTGCGGCAATACTAAAGAAATTTTTTTGATAAATATATTCTCGTAAAACCCCTTCATTAAGAGGTAAATGATGGCAAGTGTCATAGCCATCTTCATAAAGCAGCACCTCTTCTTCAGAATGTGGAAGTGCATGAGATTTAATTGACATTTTTTTTAATGGCATAATTAAACTACAATGCTGATAATTTTTATTAAATTTAGAAACCCAGTCCTCGTGCTCTCCAAAAAGACATAATCGACCAGGTGTTATCATAGGCTTCTGCGTCATATATCTCTCCTTACAAACAATTATTATCTACAAGATAATGAATATTTTTTATCCCCTCTCTTAAAGGTTGTAAATGTGAAAATTTACGATAAAAATAATTTACACCATATCCCGCATCATAAATTTTTGGAATTAGTTCACAAGTAAAATGTAAAATTACAGGAGTATAACAACATTTATTTAATTCAAATAAATAATCATAAGTTTCATCCATATGCCCCCACCTACCTGCGTTAGCCAATGCATCTTGGTCGTAAAAAGGACAGTCATGCTCGAATAAATATTTACGAGCCTTTTCTAAATATCCTGATTGGCGCATACGTTTTACATTCATAAACATAACTCCAGAAATCATAGTTTCTTCCCAATCATTTGTAAAAGGCATAGCATATGCATAATAATCAACATCTTCTGGGTCGGTTAAATAATAATCGTATATATCTTGAATACTATCTTGAACTACAGTATCACAATCTAAATACCATATATCATCAATTTCAGGTAATACAATATCTACTAACATTCTTAATGGAGCAAAAGGAGTAAATAAACTATATTGATTGCGATTACCCTCAAGATATTTAATATAATATTCTTTGCAATCTATAAAGGTAATTGTCGATTGTGGGTCTAAATATTGAACCATTTTCTTTAAGAAAAATTGCTGTTCAGGTGTAACTCCTTCAAATGCGCGGATGGCGCCATCTTCATAATGTAAATCATAATTCATTGTAAAAATGAAAATATTTAATTTCTTATTGTGTTTTAATAACGAATAAATAGATAACTCTGCGCCTAAATAAGAGCGATTATCTACCCCATACAATATATTCATAAGGTGCCTCCATATTTATAGTATCTATAATTTTCATTCCATCTAATACATATTGAAATTGTGGATAATCTCTATAAAATCTATCACGTTCTGAGTTAGTATATACTTTACGCGACATTTCATTAGTAAAATGAATAATCGCAGGCTGATAATCTGATTTCCATAAATCAAATAAAAAATTATAAGTTTCCGCAAGCGGATAAGGGTCTTCGGTATCTCTTAATGCCATCTGGTCTGGAAAACGATATTCATGATTCATTAAATTCCATCTTGCTTTATCCATAAAATGAGTCTCTCGCATCTTTTTAAGATTCATAAGCAAGACGCCCGCAACCATTTCACCGGTATAAAAACAAGCTTCTGGTAAACTATATGCAGCATAATTAAAATCTTGTGTGAAATATCTTTGATACATTTGAGATAAATCTTGTTGTACTGCTATATCTGTATCTAAATATAAGGCATCATCCACATCAGGTAATGCTAAATCTGCCAATAGCCGCAAGTTGGTAAAAGGAGTGAAGCCAGATTCTCGATTTGGATTCATAGAGATTGTTTGGTCATATAAACACTCTACATTTATAAAACTAATTGTGGAATTAGGGTCAAAATAATGAACAATTTTTGCTAAACGGTGACGTTGAAATTCATTAACTTCTCTAAAAGATTTTTGTTCACCTACAATAGGACAGTTAATATTCATTGTAAAAATATACCAATGTACATTTTTATTATGTTTCATGGTTGAATAAATTACTAATTCAAAACCATCATACATATTTTCATCACCTGACATTAAAATATTCATTTTACCCCTCCTTTTGTTTCTGTAGCTTTGCAGTATCTGTTAAAAACTTAACAAAATGTTGATATTGATAAGGCACCCATTGTGGGGAAGATACAATATAAATAATATCATACAATTCTAATTCATTATATTTATTAAATGGGAAAATATCAATTTTTTCAAATTTGGTTTGATTTTGTGGAATATTAGGCGCATTATATGTTTTAAACCATTGACAAGTATTAACCTTATCCTTTTCCAATAAAAATCCTAACCAATTAGAATTTTTGAATTTGCTATGACGAATGACTTTTGATAAATCTTCATGCTTAACGCTAGCATTATGATGCCAACCAATATATACAATATCAAATTGTTCTTTATCATATGATGTTAACATATGCATATCTTTAACTACATCAGCAGAATAATCCACAGAAACAATATGCGCCTGTGGGTTATTCAAAATAATACGATGTAATGAATGTAAAATATTAGCATCATATGATAAATATTTCTCCATTTCAATAGCTTCATTAACAGTATTCCAAAATTCTGTGGGAGATACTTTATCTCCATCTGTCATATGATTATATAATTTAATACATGGAGCCATAATAATATCCATATCCATTACTAATATTCTCATTTTACACCTCCGCAAATCCTAGACATCCACCTTGACATTGTAACATCTTATGACGTTTACAAGTAGAACATCTTCCTGTTCCATTAGCCTCTGCTTTTGGAAGATTTTTCTTTGCCATTAAATAACGCTCTAATTCAATAAGATTATCAAAATCACGAATATCAATAGGGTCATAAGAACCAAAACAAGCTGTTGCTTTAAATTCTGGTGTAATATCCACTACTGGTTCACAAAAATCTTGATAGAGATTATCACAAATTTGTTCTACAATTTCTCTTTCTTCCATTGTAAAATAACACATTGGAATATGACCACAATCCATACATAAACGACAATTATGCTTAATAGCATTTTTGCAGTGTTCAATAAAGACTGGTTTCATATCCATATAATATTTTTCTTTATCTGAACGTAATGCTGCATAACACCCACCTGGAGAAACAACAGAGGTTCTTAAATGGTTAATATGATATTTGTCAACTAATTCCCAAATAAATGAATAATCTGTTTGACCTGGAAATACATTACAGCCTAAAGTAACTTTACTATCAAACCAGCTTAATTCATGTAAATGGTCTAATGTTTTAATATGTTTCTCATACAAATCTGGGTTTTGCCATTCTGCGGCATTGCAATTTATTAACAAACCAATTCTATCTCCAATAAATGGAAGGTATTTATCTAATTCAATTCCATTTGTAAATAATGTTGCCCCCGTATTACATTCACGACAATAAATATTTAATTCTTTTAAAATTTCTTCAAATTGTGGATGTAAAGTGGGTTCTCCGCCAATAATACCAACATGATTTTTAGGAGTCCTAGAGATGAACTCTAGGACTTTCTTAAAATCATCAATGGTAATACACGCAGACTCCTCTTGAATCATATCATCCGCAAAACAATATTTGCATTTTAGATTACAATAATTTACGATTGCGATATTTGCCATTATTTTATCTCCTTTTATCTCTTAAAATTTTTATGAATAATATGCGTAAGAATAACTCTTATTATAAATTGAATAAGCATAATTATTATGAATTACATAATTTGGACCTTGATTATACGTATTAATATATGTATATTGAGGTGTTTCTTGAGGGGTATAAATGTGTGGAGTATAACCACTTAAATATGTATATATATAACTATTTTGCTTATTATAAGTTCCATAATTACTTGAATAGTAACTAACAGGATGGTATACTGTATATCCATAATAAGTATAAGTATTATAAAATGTGTTATAACTTAATATTGGATTATAAATATTTATATATTGTCGATTATAAGTTCCATAAAAAGTATTATAACTTGATATAGGTGTATAAGTTTTTATATATTGTTGATTATAAGTTCCATAAAAAGTAGTGTAACTATAATAAGTATAATTACTATATGTAATATTATAACCTATCACAGGTTGATAAGTATGAGTATTTCTCTTATAATATGTACTATAATAAGCAGGTCTACCTGTTTCATCATGATGTATGCTATAACTAGATGCATAATCACGAGAACTTAATACAGGAACTTTTGTATAAGTATAACTGCTTGCAGTTGGAGCATAAACCTGAGCATAAACTCTTCCGGTACTTATATATGTATATGCACCTATCGCCAATCCATATCCTGAAGCATTGAAAGTATAATAACTTTTAACACCACCAGTAGCACCCCAAAGTGGATAAGCTTTTCCATCTACTTTACCAGTAGGTCCTTTATAAACATAATTAGGACCACATATAATAGATGCTTTATTTTGAACAGTATAAGCTGTAGGGAAATTCCATTCTACTTTACAATAACTACCATAATGGTTATAAAAACGTCCTACGATACGTTGATAACCATATGTACTTCCTGTATTATAAGCTCCAGTTAAATAACTGTTAATACTATAATAAGTATTATAAGTAATTGTATATCCTGCAATAGGCTGATATACACTATAACTATAATAAGTATATGTACCATAATATGCAGGTCTACCAGTTTCTTTATTGTAACTATGTGTATTTATTTGATAATAACTTACAGGATGATATACTGTATATCCATAGTAATTATATGTACTATAATTGATTGAGTAATAACTAACAGGATGATATACACTATAACTATAATAAGTATAAGTTCCATAGTTAATAGAATAATAACTAACTGGAGTATAAGTTTTTGTATATTGTTGGTTATAAGTTCCATAAAAAGTATTATAACTAATAATAGGATGATATACTGTATAATAGTATCCTGTAGTATCCGCATAATTTGCTGTATTATAGCTATATGTACTATAAGTAGCTGGAACATAAGTTGAATAAGTATACTGATTATAGTAATTAGTCAAGTAATAACTACTTATATAATTATGAATATAGTATTGAGGTACATATTGACTATGATATCCATGTGCAGTTTCGGTAGTTTCATCTTTACCCCATTTTGGAGTTTTTAATGCAATTCTTTTCTCTTCATTACCTATTTTTGCGGTTGTCTTACCTGCAAGAGAACTATCTGTCGATACAAGAGGCGCATGTAAAATAGTTCGACTATCTTTTGCAACATTTACTTGAGAAGTGCTTTCTCTTGTACCTAAATTATCATACAAACCATATTCTTCTTTAGCGGTTGCGGAAATCTGCGAATTTAGTGTACCTTTAGAAGTTTCTTGAATAAATACTACTTTATATGCCGCAGAATGTTCTTGATTTACTAAAGTTCCAAGGCTATTATTTACAGTTGAATAAATAATAACTTTATAATCATAATCTGTAAAAGTTGTAATTCCTGTTTGGGCGGCAATAGTTTGTATGCTCACAGAATTACTTGTACTCGTTGTTTTTCCTAAAGTTTGCCAAGTGGTTGCACCTTTCCTACGATAACATAATTCATAGGCGGTCTGTCCACTGACAGCCGCCCATGTAATATATGTTGTTGTATCTTTAAATGCAGCACCTGATTTAGGAGAGTTAATAGTGATTGCCAAATTATTCCCTCCTTTTTATTATATTATATCAAAAATTTTTATTTTAGTCAACTTTTATTTAAGCAGAAATCCACATTGAACCTGCTTGAACTGTTGCCGGAGCTGATGTCGGAATGGTTAATGTAGTTGCAGTAACACTACCATTTACCGCAGTTGGAATTGGATTGCTGCCTCCCGTTACAATACCTTGTGTATTAACAGTTACAGATGTGTATGTTCCTGCACTTATAGAGACTTTATCAGCTTTTCCGCTAATATCTGGTTGAGTAATGGTAACTTCTTCAATTTTAGTAACTTGACCTAATGTATTAGTTGTAATTTGAGGTACTTTTACAGCAGAACCTTTTGCACTATAAGCTGTTTGAATAGTTAATGCATTTTGTTTACCATTCCAAGATGAACGTTCGTCTGCAGTAATATGAATTGTACTATTATTTGCATGTGTATTAAATACTGAAGTATCTAATTTACCACTAATATCTTGATGCTCTTGTAAAGCGGTATCTGCTAACCCTAAACTAGTTTGTACAGTAGATGATAAATCAGTTTTAGGAATACCTGTTGAAGGTTTCATGTATTTACCATTCCACGTAGTTCTTTCATCCGCAGTAATATGTAATGTAGTATTAGTAGTATGATTATTAAAACTAGTTGTTAACGCTGATAAATTATCAGCAACTATTTTACCTTTATCACCAGCATAAGCAGTAGCACTAGTTTCACCAAGAGCTAAGTCAGAACCAATAACACCATAAGTGGTTCCTGTCCAACGATAAGTTTTATTTTCATCTTTAGCTAAATAAATAATACCTGATTCTCCTGTTTCTGGAAAATTAGATTTTGTGGGATATTCTAAAACATCATCTACGTAACTTGGTAATTGAGAAGTCGGTACTTTACCTTCAGTATCTAAAGTAGCAACACCAATACTAACAATAGAACCTTCTTCATCTACTATAGTAGGTTGTCCTAACGGTTTATTAAGAATTTCATCAAAATTATAATAAGGTTTTGTACTTGCTTTTGCCCAAGCATACACATCACTCGCAGGTAATTCTGTTGGAAAACTAGGTAATACTAATTGTTGTTCGTCATTAATAGTGATTTCAGAACCATCTTGTAATGCTCCTTGGATTGCAGAATCAGCCTTATTACCTTGTTCTAACGTTGCGGCATCCTGTATATTATAACCTTGTAAAGTAGTTGGTGTATTTACAATATCATTAAAACTATACGAAGGTTTTACTAAAGTTACATCTGGTCCTTGATAAGTATTACCATCAAAAATAATTGTCTGTACTGCATGCTCAGGGATTCTTAAAAGTGTTTCGTCAATAATTGCCTGAATAGTTTCTTCGTTTGCATACAACATAAAAAAACTCCTTTCTAACTAATTTTATATATTATCCAACCATTTGAATAATTGCCATTATATGAAGGAAAGAAAAATTTTGCTGTGTCCACACCGCTTATCATTGCGCATGTTAAATATGAGACAGGGAATGAAGAAAATATTGGTGAAACAGCATTTATAAAATCATATGCATACGCAGGTGATATTGGTGTTACGTCACGCCCAAATGCTGTAGTTAAAAGCGCAATATATACTCCTGTTGAATCAAGAGAAGTAACTTGTTGTAATCCTGTCATTGTCTGATCTATCTTACATGCTGCAGAATTAAGTGTCAATTCAGTAGGAGTAATCGGTAATTTAAATATTGCGTGAGTTTGTGATACAAAGAATCCAGTCATTTCATTCGATAAAGTTATTGTATCCCCGGCAGACAAAGAAAAAACTTTAGTTGTTGCTATATAGTTTCTGTCAGGCTCTGAGTATGTAGGTTTTTCCACAGTGTGCTCAAAAAGCAATTTACCTGTACTTGTGATTGGAGCGGTCAATGTTTGGTTACTACCTTCACCGTTTATATTTTGATTGCAAGCCAGATAAATCCCATCACTGTCAGCAGTAAAAACGCTTGCACCCTGTATATAGCGTAACTGTTGACTTCCATAAACTGCTTGTACTTCTCCACCACCACTTATTGAAGCGATTTTTGAAGCATATGAACGAAAAGTGTCTGCTTCGCTCACGGCTACCCCTTTGTTTATTATAGCTGTTTTTATTGCCAATTTAGTTTGTTCAAGATAATTTATTTTTGCAAAAATATCATCCTCAGTTGTTTCTCCTGATATTGCATTTAAATTTTGTTCAGCAGTATCAATATAACTCATTGTGTATACCTCCCAAGTTTCATAAGTTTTAGTTTTTTCATCAAAAAGTTTTTATATCCTCACGCATTTATATCTTCTCCATTTAATACATTCAATCTAGTTCCTATTCGGTCAGTTAATGAAGTATTAAACATTTCAATAACTTGTGAGCGTGTTATATATTTTGTCGGTATTTCTGGCAAAATAATAGTGTTAGTATTTTCCTGTACTTCATATGAAATACCATTTAATTGAATAGTTTTTACATAACCTTTTGAGCCTATTGGTTCCCATGCATATGTATTTTCACCAGTTTGAATTGTTATAAATTCATCTTTTATATTTTCTCCCTGTCGCCCATTTGGAATTAAATATATATATCCAGTAGTATCTTCCGAAGGGGCAGGTAAAACATTCACTGATTTAAAACCATTTTTTCTTGCAGTCTCAATAAGTTCAGTTACTTGCTGTTTTGTATAATAATATTCTAAAGTTTGAGAAAAATCTGTAATATATCCACTATCATTGGTTAGTTCACTTACTTTAGTCGGAATAATAGGCGTTTCATTTATTTCTGAATAATTATAGCTTGGTTTAGTAGGAGCTTTAGCCCAACTTGGAACATCACTAGCTGGTAATGATGTTGGATAATTTGGTAAAATAATAGTATTTCCTTCATAAGTTTTTTGCCCTGTACCATCTGGGTCTACAATTACAGTCTGAACTGCTGTATCTGCTTTATCGCCTTGGGCAGAAGTTGCAAAATCTGCATCAGCTTCAATAGCAGTAATAACACCCTGATTTTCTACAATAGACTGAATAAATTTACCTTCACCACCTACTTTTTCAGCAGCTAATTTACTAATTGCGTCTTTAACGGCTTGTCCGCTAATTGGAGCAGGACTCTCACCGTCATAACTTATTAACGGAGCCTGTACACCCACAACACCATCTTCACCAATAATAAACAGCTTACCTTTATTAGAAGCATTTTGTTGAAGTGAAATTTTTCCTTTAATACCATCAGCAAGAATTTGTAATTGTGGGTCAATTACGTTAGTATCATAAGCAGAAAACTGACTGCGTAAATATTCTTTATCAATCGGCAATTTGCTCATTTTGTCCCTCCTCCTTCTTTCTTACTAAATCTTCGGGTTTCACTTGAGAGAATGACTCAAAAGTCAAATCCTCAGTTTCATAATTTAATGATAATTTATTGCCCTCATTTATCTGTAAATCCTCATCATAATTGACAGATATATTTTCTTCAGTTATAACGATAGCATCACCATCTTGTAGCATATTATTTACTTTATCCAAAGCTTCAGTAACAGTATCACCATCGTCCTGATACACTATAACGTCCGCATGGCTATGAGGATAAAATGGAGTGGCATCTCTATCAGTCACATATTGTGCTTTGTATCTCATATATCACACTCCTTACAAAAAATGGGGCGACAAACAAGCATTGCCGCCCCTCAAACGTTAATTATTAACTAATTAAAATGTAGAGAAATCAATATTTTCTGTTTCATAATCCAATGCAATAGCATTATCAGCATCAAATTTAAGTCCTTCACCAATCTTAGCTGCTAACTTATCATCATCAGTGATTTCTAAACCTTTTTCATAGTTTACACAAATCTTATTCTCTCTAATGATAATACCTTCGCCTGCGTCAAACTGGAATAATTCCTTAAATGAAATATAGATGTGTGACTCATGTCCTGAACCTTCAACTGAGTTAATTGTAAAATCAATATATTTATCATTTACTTCATAACCAATAACAGGTTTATCTTTTTCTACACAAGTCTTGACCTCGGCACTTTTTACTAAGTAATCTTTAGCAATATCAATAGTCTCACCTAGAGTTACTTCATCTCCATCTGGGTTAGTGAAAATTAATTGGTAAGAACTTAACATATCTGTAGTTGGGGTATCCAACTTCTTAATTCCGATGTCAATAGACTGTAAATACTTTTTGTCTAAAAAATCAGCATCAAAATTTTTTAATTGGGTCTCTAAATATGCTTTAGTCAATGGCAAGCTCATAATTTTTATCCTCCTTTATACTAAAAAGGTACTAAAATCTATATTTTCAGTTTCAAATTGTGGAATCCACAAAAAACCATCCCATAGATAAAAGCAACCATCCTGTATTACATAATACATTTTTTTATCGGCTGGTGTGAAACGCGCTGGTAAATCTTCTTTATTGATAACAATATCATAATTACCATCAGCAGAATTTAATTCTTCCCACTTAGTAGCATCAAATATTCTATCTCTGTTTTCCTTAGTACACCTATACAAATCACCTTGATAGATAACTATATCTCCAAAATGATAAAGGTTTCCTGATACCCAAGGAATAATTGGAGTTCCATCATCAATCACAAGTTGATTATACCGTTTTGAACCATCTGTTGCAGTCCATTCAAAAGTAACAATATTTTGTCCATCTTTTTTTTCAATATTATAAATAGTACAATTCGCGCCTTTTAAACCACCAAGACCAATAACAGTTTCATCTGTATATTTTCTACACATAATGAGAGTCTGTAAATCCATCTAATTCACTCCTCTCTTAAAGTATATGCCAAACATTATCTGAACCTAATGCGAATACTTCGCTAGTTTCAATACATAATGCTATACTACCTGTTTTACATTCTGGAGCAACAGGTAGGTCATCCAAATCTTGTTTTTTATCAAACATAAATTCTTTAATATATGCTGAGCGGCGACCGCTCTCAGCTGTTTGAATTACTGCCATAAGAGCCTCCTTTATGCGAATGTTAGTTTACTTAAAGTTACATAACCAGTCTTTCCATTTTTTAATTGAATTTTTGCCCAATCACCTTTTTCGGATAAGACCTTAACTTTTTTACCAACAGTCAAAGTGCCAATTTTTGCTGATTTTACACTCGCACCAGTGCGGATTGCCGTAGTTGTAGTTACTTTTGCTGTAAATGCTAAAGTTCCTGTTAAAAACTTTGAAACACGTTTCCATTTCGCATTATCTTTACCAATCATTGGCGCAGGGCAATGTTTTCCATTTACATCCCAATGTCTTACTATATGCTTCGCATTTACACATTTTGCTTGAATCTTTCTGACAAGCTGACGCATTGCTAATAGCTGAGTAAAGTTTACATCAGATAAGCAATCACACAATTCAATAGAAACAGAATTTGAATTGGTACATTTTTTATATAATTTTCCACCACCATCTCCAGAACGCATATCACCACCAACAGACCAAGCAGTTCTTTTTAAACTAATAGATTTATATACTTTACCTTGTTTATCTACAAAATAATGGGCGCCTGCTTGACGAGTATTACTATTAGCGAAATACATGGCTTCATTTTTTGCGGTGTCACCTTTACCGCCTGTATAATGAATTACGATATACTGAATTGTTTTTAAACTACGAGTTGTCGCACTATTATAACTTACTGCTTTTGCTTTATATCTACTATTGATTCGTAAAGCCATTTTTTACTCCTCCTTCTTATTTTTTCCTAGTAAGAATTGAGCAGCCTCTTCTACAGATAACATAGGTAATTGTTCTTTACATTGTTTATATTTCCTATCTAAACCATGATTACAATGCATAACACTAATAGCATAGTCTAAAAAGTCACAAAAACTATCATATTCAGTTTCTGGAATATATCCTTGTTTCATATATGCATGAATTCTGCTTTCTGCGGCATTACCTATTACTTGATGCATGCCATCTTTTAACATTTGATTTTCCATTTTTATTTCACGGACTAATACAGTTAAGTCTGTAAGATGTTCCATTGCTTCAATAGACTTTTTATACCCCTCATTCATTTTTTTCATAGCGTTTTTTAATTCAGTAATTTCTATTGACTCTGTTTTTCGTTTTTCTAAGAAAGCAAACTTTATTCCAAATATTTTACAGAATTGTTGCCATAGTGTTACAAGTGCAATGCCTGAACCTATAATAGTAAAAATACCTAAAAGAGTTGCCTGCCAATCTAAATTAAATAATTCTTGTACAGGGTTCATTAGTAGATGCTCCTTCCATTAAATATTTTCTTACTATAATATTTTATTTTTTGGCTTAAAATATTTAATCACTCCTACCCATAATAAATTTTTGACATTTAGAAAAAATTTTGATATAATATATATAGAAAAAAGAAAAGGAGAAGAAAAATGAATCAATTTAAGATTAAATTTCATAGACCTAATAAATATACTGAGTCTATCACTGAAACTGCAATAGTTACTATTAAAGAATTTAAAGGTTATGTTTCTGAAAATAACGTGAGTAAAAAGGTAGTCGAAGCTTTAAATCCATATGCAGAAATAGGCAGATTAAATCATTATGCCGCTATTGCAGCATTTTATAATACTAATTCAAATGATTTTGTTATTGAAAATATTGTTCCAATAGCATAAAAACTAATGAAGGCTTTTATATTGATTATAAAATGCCAATATTAAAAGGAAAAAATAGACAATATGTAGATTCTCTTATGGAATTGTAATAAAAATTTTGATATATATATATATATATATATATATATATATATATATATATATATATATATAAGAAATTTTTGGAAAGGGGATAAATGATAATGAGTAATGCAGAAAAAATGGCAGTAATTGATGAATTTTGTGGCGGACAATGTAACTGTGATGTATGTAAATTCAATAAAGATGGTGGATGCTTAGCTGAAGCCGCAGAAATTCTTGTACGTAAAGCATATCGTGAAATTAAGGCGTATAAAAGAAGTGAAGAAAACAAATCTAATAATTTAAGGAGTTAGTAAAAATGATTTTAGAACAATTAAAAGCTGATAAGATAAAAGCTATGAAAATGCGCGATGAGGTAACAAAATCTACATTAACTAGTATATTGGGTGCAATAACTAATGCCGCAATCGCACAGGGTTGTAAAGATAATATTACTGATAAATTAGTCAATACTGTTCTGTTAAAAGAAAAGAAAACTATGCAAGAAATGATTGATACTTGTCCTGTTGAAAGAAAAGATTTGCACACAGAATATCTAGCAAAAATGCAAGTAATCTGTCAATATGCGCCATCTATGATTACAGATAAAGAAGTAATTAAAACTAAAATTTTAGCATCAGGTATATTAATTGAACCAAGTAAGCGTGGTGAGATAATGAAATATATTAAAACAATTGGTAATATTGATATGAAAATAGCAAATCAAGTTGTGACTGAAATGATAAAGGAGGCATCTAATGGATAGATTGTTTTATATTGTACCAGATATAGTATCTCCAGATGCTGTATTACAGCCTTCTGATTTTAAGCAATTAAATGATTTTTTAATAAATAATGAGGATAGTATTATTGTTAAATATGAAATTACTCCTGATAGACAATTAGCATTAGTATGGACTTCTGATAATGAAGATGTATTTGAAGCATTTCATCGTAAGTATAGTGATTAAAAATTAATCACTTTTGGAGATAAATAATAACCCGCTTATATGAGCGGGTTATTTGCATTTTGAAAAAATTTATGGTATAATAAAAAGAGAATAAAAAAAGGAGAAATGAAATGGGAAAAAAAATTTTACCGTTTGAAGAAAAACCTGTAATTACTGCGTATCCGCATTATTCTTTTATGTGTTCTATGATACAAACAAAACCAAATGGTTTAGAATGGATTTTTCAAACTTATACACAATTAGTAGGGTATTATTATGAATCGCCACAATACTGTGACGCAAAAGTTGCTTTTTATCCTTGGGCAGGACAAAGTGATGGTGATTTATGGAATATATGTCCTTTTATTGATAAAATGGTTATTCCAAGAGAATATATCTTAAATACAAGTAATCACACTGACTTTATCAAAAAATGGATTGATAAAGGATGGTATGTGTCAATGTATATTGATGAGTTTTTTAGAGATGATATTCAAGAGGTAGGAGTATATTATCATCCGCTAATGATTTTTGGCTACGATGATGATGAGCAAGTATTGTATTGCGCAGATTGTTTTGAAAACTGGGTATATGGAGTAAAGAAAGTTTCATATTCAGATTTTGAAATTGCTTCTAAACAGGATTATCCTATTGATAATTCAATGTATGCTATTCAATTATATACTCTTAAAGACCACGATATTATTGATTATTCATTGTCATTTTTACGCAAACAGTTATTCGAGTATATCAATAGAGAATGTGATGACTATTACTTAAAAACACAGTTTATTGACGGTGCATGGTCATATGGTGAAGGTAATGGTGTTGGTTATGTTCGTTATGGACTGGATATATTTGGAATGATGAAAAAGGTGTTGGAAGATGTATATAATGGCAGGCGCGATTGGAATATTAAATTTATTAGTACACCAGACTTCCGCCTAATTCGTGACCATGCTGATTTAATGCAGAAAAGATATGAATTTTTAATAAAAAAATACTATATGACACCAAATAAAGAGTTACAAGAATTAATGAAAAATCAGGTAACAACAGCAATGATTATGGAAAATCAATTATTAAAATATGTATTAAGTAAAAAAGATAAAATTTTAGATAAATTGATAAATTCTTTGCAAACTTTTGAAGAAAAAGAGAAACTTATTGCAGAAAAAATGTTAGAAGAAATAGGAGGTATAGATGAATAATTTATATACAATTATTGAAAATCAGTTATCGACTCCTCACGAATTAAATGATGATATACGTTTGATTGAAGATTTAGGTATGGATTCTTTAGCTTTAATGAGCTTAGTGCTAGACATTGAAGATGAATATGATATTTCTTTTGATGACGGTAATTTATTATTTGAAAATTTTAATCGTATTGGAGATTTAAAAAACATTATTAAAGAGCTACAAGGAGGAGAGTAAATGGAATTATCTAATTTTCCCAGTAATAAAGTAGCAAGTTCTTTTATTTGTGCCATATCTACTGTACCTTATTATATGAATAAATATAAACAATGGATAGATAAAGATGTAGATTTTAATGAATTACCTTTTACTACAAAAGATGATATTATTGATAGTAAACTACCAATGGTAAATATTACTTGTCAAGAAAAATTTAGACGCGGTGAATTGCGTATGGGACGCTCATCTGGCACTACAGGTAAAATAACTGAAATTTTTTATGACCCCCAAGAACATATAAAGTCATTACAAGAATTATGGTTTTATAGGTTAAAATGGTATGGGATTCATGCAGGAAAAGATAAAGTATTATACTTTTATCCTACCCCAGACCAGAAGCCTGCTTATCAAGATACCCCTACTAAAACAACAATTAGTAAGCCATATTTATTTTCAAAAGAGAGAATTATTGAAACTTTTGCTATTATTCGTAATGCTCAACCTGATTATTGTATTATACAACCATCTACCGCTGTTGTATTATATAAAACCTGGCAAGAGGCGGGGTTAGCTCCAATTACTAAAATGAGATATATTGAATTTAATGGGGAATTTTTAGAACCTCAAGTAATAAATAATATTAAAAAAGTTTTTCCAAATGCTCAAGTTTCTAATCAATATGGATTACAAGAACTTCAATCTGTTGGTTTTACTTGCCCAGAAGGCCATATGCATTTAATGGTTGATAATTGTTATACTGAGATTGTTAATCAAGATAAAGAGGGTATTGGAGATATATGTATTACTACATTAAAAAATTCAATTATGCCTTATATTCGTTTTATTACAGGAGATAAAGGTAAAGTAGATTATGATACTAAATGCAAATGTGGTTGTAAAAATCCTATTTTACATTTAACTCGTGGTCGCAATAATGATTTTATTCGTAGACCTAATGGTGATTTAATGCACCCATATGTATTACTACAATTAATCGAACAAATTACAAATGAAATTTTACAATATCGTATTACTCAAACTGATTATAATAGTTTTACTTTTGAATTAGTTATTACAAACCCTCAATCAAAATCAATGATAGAAAATACAGTAAGAAACTTTTTAGAGAATGAATATTTACATTGTGCCGTTAATACAAAATTTATTTATCATGATATGTTGTTTCCAGAACGGAAAACAGGAAAACAAACAGTATTCATTTGTACTATGGAGGATAAATAATGTGGAATTTATGGAAATATGGCAATAGACCAGCATTAAAAGATAATTATGGTAATGTTATTACATATAAGAATATTAGAGGAATGGTAAGAGGAATTAAATATAGGTATGGAACTCGTAATTTAGTTTATTTTCGAGCAACAAATGATATTTGGAGTATAGCAAATTATATTGCTCTACTTCAAGCTGGACAAACTGTTATTATAGTTGATAATAAAGTAAAAGAAAAGTATCATGATTATTATAAAAAAATATTCTTACCAAATATAGTATTTGAAAAAAATAAATTAGCATTAAAAACTGAATTTGTACCTCGGATGAATCCTGATTTAGCTTTATTATTACCAACTTCTGGTTCAACAGGAGATAGTAAATTTGTACGAATTAGCTATAAAAATATTAAAGCAAATATAAAATCAATTTTAGATTTTCTTCCAATAGATAAAAATGAAAGACCAATACTTAGTCTACCGATGTCATATGTTTTTGGACTTTCAATCATTAATTCTCACATTGCGGCAGGTGCTTGTATTTATGTAACTGACCAACCTTGTTATAGTAAACAATTTTGGCAATTTGCTAATACAAATAAATGTACTTCATTTAGTAATGTAAGTGTGGCATATGAAATGATGTTAAAATTTGGTTTTCCAGTTTCAAACTCAATGAAATATTTTTCTCATAGTGGCGGCCGCTTAAGCGATAGAACCATTACTAAAATAAATGAATTATGTGAAAAGCATGATATTGATTTTTATCGTATGTATGGAACTACTGAGTGTATGTCACGAATGACATATCTTCCGTCTAATGAAAGTGACGCACCTAGTGGTTGTGTAGGTAGACCAGTTAAGAATGGTAAAATTAAAATTATTGATAGTAAAATTATATATAGTGGTCCAAATGTTGCAATGGGATATGCTTCATGTTGTCAACAATTAACTCTTGGTGATGATTGGAACGGAGTGTTTAAGTCTGGCGATATTGGCTATATAGATGAAACTAATGCATTATATATTCAAGGACGAGAGTCTCGTTTTACAAAACAACATGGTTATCGTTACAGTTTAGATGATTTAGAAAATTTGATAGAAACCCATTGGAATTGTGAATGTATGATTAAAATACAACACGATGATTTCTTAGTTATTGGTACAACTAAAGATATTCCACAAAAAGAATTGATACAGTGGTTACGTGAAAATGATTATTTAATTGAAAAATGTTTAGTACAATGGTATCCAGAGCTTCCGCATAATTTGAATGGTAAAAAAGATTATAAAAATTTTGATAAATGTATCGAATCTTGATTTTTAATAAAAATTTTGATATAATATATATAGAAAGTTAAGAAAAGATATAAAAAAAGGAGGAAGTAATTATGTTAAATCCAAAGACTAATGAGCGTGAGTTAGCTTATGTAGCACAGGTTACTGAAATCAGACCAATCGAAGGAGCTGACCGCGTTGAAGTTGCAAAGATTAACGGATGGACTTGCATGGTCGGTAAGGGAGATTTCCAAGTTGGAGATTTAGGTGTATTTTTCGAGGCTGACGCAAAAGTGCCAGAGACAGAAATATTTGATTTTATGGCAAAGCGTAAATATAAGGTTAAAGTACAAAAATTCTTTAAAGGAACTGTAATCTCAGATGGTTTATTAATGCCGGTATCAGCTTTTGGTTGGGAATTAAAAGATGGAGTTGTTTATACAGACTCAGGTATAAAAAACTATTTACAAGTTGGTGATTTCTTAACTAAAAAGTTAGGAGTTACTTATGCAGATGCTGAAGATAATAAAAGAAAGAAAAACACTGAGGACAAGTATAAGAAAATGGCTCAGCGTCATCCAAAATTATTTAAGAACTCAATTATCCGTAAAATTTATAAGACTAGTTTAGGTAAGAAAATCTTATTTATACTTTTTGGAAAAAAGAAGGATAAGAAAAATGCTTGGCCTCACTGGGTTATAAAGACTGATGAAGAGCGTTGTCAAAACCAGCCATTCCGTTTCCATGGCGAGCGTAAAAATGAGCATTTCGTAGCAACAGAAAAGATTGATGGAACTTCTACTACTTTTACAATGTTAAATAATAAAAAGAAGGAATTAATTGTATGTTCTCGTAATGTGGTTTTTGATAAATCAGATAAAACTTGTTATTATAATTCAAATGTTTATTTAGAAATGGCTGAGAAGTATAATATGTGTAATGTGTTAATCTCTCTATTAAAAGACAATTATCCAGATGCCACTTTTGTAACAGTACAGGGTGAGACATATGGTGCGGGTATCCAAAAGCGTGATTATGGCTTAACTGACCACCGTTTGGCTGTATTCAATGTTATCATTGGTAATAAGGATGGTTCTACTGTCCGCTTAAATCCAATGGATATGAAGGAAGTTATGGATTGCTACGAAGTACCAACAGTACCAATCGTAGATACAGACTTTGTTATCCCGGATACTTGTGATGAGTTACTTGAGATGGCAGACGGAAAATCACAAATTGATGGTGGTATGCGTGAAGGATTGGTATTTCGTTCATTGGATGGAGTTGATTCTTTTAAAGCAGTGTCAAATAAATTTTTATTAAAATACCACAGTTAAAAGGTAGAGAGGCTTACATGGTGAGTCTCTCTTGATTTTTATAAAAAAATTTGATATAATATATATAGAAAAGAAAGTTAAAAAAAAGAAAGGTGGAATAATAATATGTCAAGAAATAAAAAAGTTGTAATTAGTGATTTTTATTGTACGCGTTGCGGAGAAAGAGGTATTCCTATTGCTCGCACAGGAAAAATGAGAGAACCAGGTCATTTGAAGAAGTTATATTGCTTAAACTGTAATAAGCAAACGAATTTTGTAGAAATTAGACCTTTTGGAAAATACACTTATGAAGATTTTAGAATTGAGTTTATCAATAAAAATTTTGATGAAGATGGACAGAGAATTATTCCATCATATAAACAATTTGCAGCTTATGTTCGTGATGAGATGTGGAATACTGAAACTCAAACAATTATTTCAAAAGACTAATAAGAGTAAAAAAACTTATGTAATATGAATTATTCTCACGAGATTTATGTAGATATAGGAGCAATAGAAAGGAGTGATGATTAATGTCGCAACAACTTTATTTAATGTGCGGCATTCCGTAACCAGCATCTGGCAAGTCTTATTTTGCGGAAAAGCATATGGATAAAGAAAAAGATGTTTATATATCACGTGACCAAGTGCGTTTTGAGATGGTTCCGGAAACAGCTGAATATTTCTCAAGAGAGGAAGAAGTATATGAGGAATGGATAAAAAGAATTGCTTGGGCGTTAAATGCGGGATTCAATGTATGGGCAGATGCAACTCATTTGAATAAAAAGAGCAGAGCAAAAACTTTTTATGCATTAACCAAAAAAGGAATTGATTTTTCTATGATTGATGTAATAACTTTTGTTATGGACACTCCCTTTTCTGTATGTATGGAAAGAAACTCAAAAAGAAGTGGTCGTTACCAGGTACCTGAATCAGCAATGCGTAATATGGTCAATAGTTTCCATAAACCAGATGAAGATGAAAAATGGATTAATACAGTATATGCTATACATTATAATAAGTAATATATTAAATTGATATAAAATATATGGAATAAAAATAAGCAATTATAAATATAAAAAAATAGAAAGGGTGAAATAGTATTATATTTCTATTATGACATCCATGAAAGGAAGGTGATGTTATGGCAATTTACTTTACAAGTGATTTGCATCTTTAACTAGGACATGATAGAGAATTTATATGGGGCGCTCGTGGTTTTAATTCGATTGAAGAGCATGATGCAGAAATCATTAAAAGATGGAATGATGTAGTTACCGCAGAAGATGATGTCTATGTTTTAGGAGATTTGATGCTTGGTGATAATGCACATGGTTTTTCTTGTTTATCACAATTAAATGGTAAACTTCATATTTTAACAGGAAATCATTGCACTCTCACGAGGCAGGCATTATATCATACTCTTGAGAATATGGTTGAATTTTGTGGTTGTGCTGCTATAATTAAATATAAGAAAAAACAACTATATTTATCTCATTATCCAACTATTACTTCTAATATGGAGAATTATTCGCATATAAAGGTATTTAATTTATATGGACATACTCATCAAACTACGAACTTTTATAACGGACAGCCTTTCATGTATCATGTAGGGGTTGATAGTCATAATTGTTATCCTGTATTATTAGATGATATAATGACTGAAATTAAAAATGAAATTGATACATATAGGAAAAAGGAGATTGAAAATGAAAACTAAAATTTTAGCTTGTAATTATGATGCGGAAACAGGTAAATCAGAGATTACTATTGCCTGTCGTTATGGAATATTTTCTGCAACTGCAAAGGCTGCCGCAGAAGATATGCCTTATGCATCCCGTTATCTAGGTCCAGAGATTGCTGAAAAAAAAGCTATAATTAAGGCATTAAAGTCACATCGTAAGGATTTACGCATTGCTTTTAATGAAGCTTGGCATACTTTCGATACTTTTGACCGAAGTATGTATAGCATACCTAAATGTGTATATTCGCGAATGATTGAATTGAAAAAGAAAGTTGATGCTATAAATACACAAATTGATATAATAGAAAAGGCTATTGATACTGGAGTAAAGAATTATATCTCTCAAAAGGTCAAAAATAAGTAATTTTATTTTTGAAAAAATGAAGTAAAGTAAAAGGAGCGATGCTTGTAAATGAGAGAGCAAGATATAAATGGTAAGTATATAGGAGATGCTATTGGCTTTTGTCATTATGAAAAACATAAAGGAGCATTGAATAAAAAGCTCGCCTATGAACACCATTGTATTGCTAAGAAGTGTCGATTTTTAGAGAAATACACTGAAGAAGCTTGGAAGCCTAAACAGAAATATTGTAATAGTAACAAAGGAGTGAAAAAATAATGGCAAAAACTTTTGTAAGTCAAGATGCAGCAATTAAAGCTGTTATTGCACAATGGGATAAATGGAATGGCTATATTGAGAAAAGAACTAATGCTTTCTTAACCTATAAGAAAAAGAACTCAGGAAGTAATAATTATACTATTTTTGGTAAACGTCGTGGATGTAATGGACAGCCTTGGTGTGATGCCGCAAATGATGATATGTTTGTTCGTGCTTTTGGTAAGAAAAAAGCTGCTGAATTATTATATGGATTTAGTAATTATACACCAGATTCAGCACAGCGTTTTAAGAATCATGATAGATTTAATAAGAAAGCTAAAAAAGGTTCACAGATTTTCTTTAAGAATAGTGAGCGTATCTGTCATACAGGTTTTGTATATAAAGTAGATGACGAGTATGTTTATACTTTTGAAGGGAATACTGCACCAGGTTCAACTGTTGAGCCAAATGGCGGAATGATTACTAAAAAGAAATATAAATTAAATAATCCTGCTATTGCCGGATATGGACATCCAGATTATTCAAAAGTTGTTAATAAAAAGAAAGCAAAAAAAACTGTTCAGCGTTCTACTGATACAAATAATACTTCTGCTACGACCACAAAGAAAACTAAATAATTATTTTGCGATACTGATTTTATCAGTATCGCAATTTTTTTATGCTCATTTTTAGAAAACCCTTGACAATTTCAAAAATTTATGATATAATATTATTAGAAATGGAAAATATATTGAATGGTGGTGATAAAAATAATATATTATAAATATAAAAAAATATCAGAACAATATATAAAGGAGAAAATAGATGGCAAAATTATATAATGAAGATTCAATCGTTTCTTTAAGTCCCCTTGAATTTACTCGACTTCGTCCAGGTGTTTATGCAGGTTCAACGGAATATGCTACACAGCCATTAATAGAGATTGTATCAAACGCAGTGGATGAATTTAAATCTGGACATGGCGAACGCATTGATGTGGAAATTATGCAAGATGGTGTTTGTAGTGTAAAAGATTGGGCGCAAGGTTTTCTTGTTAACAGCAAGAGAGATGATGGAAAAACAATTTTACAGGCGGCATTTGATACATTGAATACTTCAGGTAAGTTTACTGATGATGGTGTATATGAAGGAACTGCACTTGGATTAAATGGAATTGGTAGTAAATTAACAAATTTCTTATCACATTGGCTAGTAGTCAAAACTGTAAGAGATGGTAAATATGAACATATCTGGTTTGAAGAAGGTGTATTTAAGGAAAGGAAAGTTGGCAATGATACTACGAATCCTAATGGAACTTTTGTAAAGTGGTTGCCAAGTGAAGAGTTTTTTACTTCTAATAAAGTAGATTTAGATAAAATTAAAAATTTATTTGAAGTTTTAGTTTGTTTATGCCCAGGTCTTACAATTAACCTATCAGTTGAACAAAAAGATGGTTCAATGAAAAATTCTAAATTTTATTCTGCTCATGGTTTAAATGACCTTGTAGATAAAGTTGCTAAAGATAAAGAGCTAATTAATAATAGAATGAATATGAATTTTGAAGAAGGTAAGAATAAGTTAGATTTAGTTTTAACTTATACAACTAACTATTCAATGAATATGATTTCATATGTTAATACAGGTGAAACAGATGCGGGACCTCATATTACGCAGATTAAGACAATCTTAACTCGTGAGTTTAATAAATTTTTCAAAGAAAAGAAATGGTTAAAAGATAAAGAGTCAAACTTTACTGGTGATGATATTCAAGAAGGTTTAATGGTAGCATTTCACATCACTACACCAGGCGTATCATATGATGCACAAACTAAAAGTAGAATTGTAAAGATTGATATGACACCATTTAGTGCGGCAATAGCAGAAAACTTACAGGCTTGGTTCTCTATGAATGAGAAAGAAGTTAAAATCATTTTTGAAAAAGCTGCAAGTGCTCGTAAAGCAAAGGAAGCCGCAAAGAAAGCTAGAGATAGAGTTCGTGAAAACAACAAGAAGAAACAGAAAGCATTAAAGTTTGATACTAAACTTGCGGACTGCAATTCAAAAGATAGATTAAAGTGTGAAATATATATCACTGAGGGAGATAGTGCAAGTGGTAATTTGAAGGAAGCCCGCAATAATGAATTTCAAGCAGTAATGCCTGTCCGCGGTAAGATATTAAACACACAGAAAGCAACTTTGGAGAAAATTCAAAAGAACGCCGAGATTATGACTATGATTGATGCTTTTGGATTGACTATTGATACAAAGACAATGAAAGTTACTTATAATAAAGAAGACTTGAGATATGGCAAGATTATCATTATGTCAGATGCGGACGTTGATGGTGCGCATATCAAGAACTTGTTTTATACATTCATTTGGAATTTCTGTCCACAGTTGATTTTAGATGGTTATGTATATGCGGGAGTTCCACCACTTTATAAGGTAACTGAAGGTAAGGATACTTATCATTATATTAAGAATGATGCAGAGTTAGAGGCTTGGCGTGAAGCTCATAAAGGTAAGAAATATGTAGTTAATCGTATGAAAGGTCTTGGAGAGATGGATGTAGATGAGACAGAGAGTACACTTATTCATCCAGACACTCGTATTATTAAGCAGATTACTGTTGAAGATGTTGCAGCAACTAATGTGTTATTTGAACAGTTAATGGGTACTGCCGTAGAGCCAAGAAAGAAATATATTAAAGAACATTCCGAGGAGGCTACTTATAATGTAGAGTAACAAAGTTATCGGTTTTGGTAAAATTGATGAAGATAAAATCAAAGTTGCACATTTAGAGTTGCCAGAAGGATATGAGTATAGCGGTCGCTATCAAATAATAGATGGGAAGTTAATTCCCATCTGTTACAGTATCCTAAAAACTGAAAGTATTGATTTTGATAAAAAAATTTGATATAATATATAGAGAATAAAAAAGGAGAAAAAAATGCAGAACGATTTAAGACAAGAATTAGGTACAAATTGGATTGAATATGCTGTTGCTGTAAATACAGATAGAAGTATTCCCGATGCTAAGTCTGGCTTAAAACCCGTTGCGAAGCGTATCTTATGGGCTGCAAAAGAAAATAACTACACATCTGCTAAAGCTCACGTAAAATGTGCTAAAATAGTTGGCGATGTAATGGGAACTTATCATCCACACGGTGATAGTTCTATATATGGTGCAATGGTACGTTTGGCTCAGCCTTGGGTGATGCGTTATCCACTTATAGATTGGCACGGGAATAAAGGAACTCAAGGCGGAGATGGTCCTGCCTCAATGCGATATACCGAAGCCCGCCTTGCCAAGATTTCAGAAGATGGATTGTTGTCAGGAATTAAGAAAAGAAATGTAGACTTTATTCCTAACTATGATGAAACAAAGGAAGAGCCAGTCACTTTACCAGCTATCTTTCCTAATCTATTGTGCAATCCAAACTCAGGAATTGGTGTCGCAATGGCTTGTAGTTGGTTGCCACATAATCTGAATGAGGTTGCAGATGCAATTAAGATGTATCTTGCAGGTGAAGAGCCTACACTACCCGGTCCTGACTTCCCAACAGGTGGAATTATCATCAATAAAAATGATATTCCTAATATACTAAAATCAGGTCATGGTTCAATTAAACTTCGTGGAAAATATAAAGTTGAAAAGCAAAATATTGTATTTTATGAAATTCCATATGGATGTACAATAGAAGGATTGTTAGCGGAAATTGGTAAAGTAAGTGATGAGAAAGCAGTTGAGGGAATTGTAGATGTAAGAAATGAGAGTAATAAGAATGGTATCCGCATTGTAATTGAATGTGGTAGAAATGAAAATCCAGATATTGTTGCTAAGAAATTATATACAAAGACTAATCTTCAAACTTCTATATCCTATAATCAAATTGCTCTTATTGGTAAGACACCAACAGAGATGAATTTGAAAGATTGTATTGAGGTATATGTAGAACATAATCTTGAATGTATTAGACGCGAGATTCAGTTTGATTTAGATAAGGCGGAAGCTCGTATGCACATCGTAGATGGTTTGTTAAAGGCTTTAGAAAATATTGATAATATCATTAAATTGATTAAAACTTCTGCAAGTGCGGCAACCGCAAAAGATGCGCTGATAAATACATATAAATTCACAGAGGTTCAAGCTAAAGCAATTTTAGATATGAAATTGGCAAAATTAGCAAATTTAGAGAAAATTGAACTTCAAGATGAAAGAGATAATTTATTTAAAGATATTGAACGGTTTCAATCTATTTTGCAATGGAAAGATAAGCAGAAAGAAGTGTTGATTGAAAGATTAGATGCTTTAGTTAAGAAGTATGGTGATGCTCGCCGCACAGAATTAACTCATATTGACATTAAACCAAGCGAAAAAGAAATCGCGGAAGTTGTACCTGAAGATTGTGTAGTAGTTATGACACAGACTGGTAATATTAAGAGAGTTCCAAAAAACTCATTTAAGGCTCAGAGAAGAAATGGTAAAGGTGTTAAGACTCAAGATGATATTTTATTAGGTGTTATTTCAACTAATACAGTTGATACTTTAATGCTATTTACTAATAAAGGTAAGATGTATCGTTTAGTAGTTGATAATGTGCCTGTTGGTACAAATGCAGGAAAAGGAGTGGGAATTGGTTCGCTTATACCTATGGATGTTGATGAGAAAGTTATTGCGGTTACTTCACTTTATCGTAAGAGTAATGCGAAGTATGTGGTATTTATTACAAAGAATGGTTTGATTAAAAAGACTGCTTTGGAAGAATATACCTCAACTAAGCGTACAACTGGTATCATTGCGATTAAGCTAAAAGAGGGTGACTCTATTGCCAATGTTACTTTCTTAGACACTGAGGATTTATTCCTTATAACCAAACAAGGTATTGGTATTCATTTTAGTACTGTAGATATTACGGCAATCAGTAGAAATACATCTGGTGTAAAAGGGATTAAGCTAGGTGAAGGAGATGAAGTTGTAATTGGACTTCCATTACATAGTAATGAAGATACATTAGCAATCTTTTCTAACAAAGGAACAGGTAAAAGAATGAAGTTGACAGAAATCCCTAAACAGGGACGCGGAGGTAAAGGAGTTAGAGTTTCTGAAGATGTTATCGGTGGTGCAGCAATGGTTGATGATACAGATACAGTTTTAGTAATTGGTAGACCAAATAGTATATATATTTCTGCAAAAGATATACCAGTGTTAAGTAGAACTGCTATTGGTAATGCAATTATTAGAGCAAGTCAAATAGTTTTTGTTGCAAAATTCTAAGACCAAAATTTTTGCTTGGGCGGTTTTTGACCGTCTAGGCAAACCCAAATGGGTTTTGGCTTTTTTGAAGTGAAATGCATTTTACTTGATTTTTATAAAAAATTTTGATATAATATATATAGACAATAAAGAAAGAAGGAATGATTTATGGATTACAAGTTTGAAATTAAAAAGATGACCGCAGAATTGCTTAAATGGCAAAAAGCATATGATAAAGGTCATCCAGAAGTCACAGATGAGGAATATGATAAAAAGTTTTTTGAGTTGAAAAAGCTTGAAAATGCTTTTAATTATTGTCTACCTAATTCGCCTACTCAGCAGGTCAGCTTTGAAGTTGTATCTGAGTTAAAAAAGGTTAAACACAACCATCCAATGTTGTCTTTAGCAAAAACAAAAGAATTAGAAGAGGTAGTGTCGTTTTTAGGTGGTCATACAGGTATTGCTATGTGTAAAATGGATGGTCTTACTTGTAGTCTTCGATATGAAAAAGGTGTACTTGTAGGTGCGGAAACTCGTGGTGACGGGGAAGTTGGCGAGGATATTCTGCATAATGCTTACACAGTACCATCCATTCCCGCAATGTTACCTAATTATTTTACAGGTACTATTGATGGAGAAATTATTTGTCGCTATGATGATTTTGAAAAAATAAATCAGAATAGTGAATATAAAAATCCCCGCAATTATGTGTCTGGTAGTATCAGATTATTAGATGCAAATGAATGTTCTAATCGTAAGCTCACATTTATTGCTTGGGATATTATTGATGGAATAAGAGAAGAAACTTTAGCAGGTAAGTTAGCTGCATTGAGAGACGATTTAGGTTTTATTGTAGTTCCATATCTTAGGGTTCATGACCTAAATATTAAGGATGCTATTGAAGCGTTACAGAAATCTGCAAATAGACACTTTTATCCAATAGATGGAATAGTATTTAAGTATAATGACTGTGAGTATTATGAATCTTTAGGTCGAACAGACCATCATTTCAAAGGCGGACTTGCTTATAAGTTCTATGATGAATTATATGATACGAAATTGTTAAATATTGAGTATTCAATGGGTAGAACTGGTATCCTCACTCCCGTAGCGATATTTGAACCTATTGATATTGATGGAACAGTTGTAGAGAGAGCAAGCCTACATAACCTTAGTGTTATGGAAGAAATAATGGGTAAATGTTGTTGGGTAGGACAGCCTATTAAAGTATTCAAAGCAAATCAGATTATCCCTCAAATTGCAGATGCATTACATATGAATTATGGCGATGTAGTTTCACAAGGTGGAGTTACTTGCGATGGCTTTAGTGGAGATATATTATGTCCTTGCTGTGGCGGAGGTACTTCTATCGAAACAAGCGAAAGTGGTGTTAAAAACCTTATATGCGATAATCCTATGTGTTCTGGTAAACTCTTAAATCGTTTAGACCATTTTTGTGGGAAAAAAGGTTTAGATATTAAAGGTTTATCTAAAAAGACTTTAGAAAAGTTGATAGAATGGGAATGGGTTAATGAATTAGCAGATATTATCTCATTGGACAATCATCAGTTTGAGTGGAGTAATAAGTCTGGTTTTGGCGAAAAATCAGTAGATAAGATACTTGGTGCAATCGCCGAGAAATGTCATGGTGCAGAGTTATGGCAGATGATTAGCGCAGCTGGTATTCCAACAATAGGAATAACTCAAAGTAAAATTTTAGCAAAGTATTTTAAGACTTGGGATAAGTTTCGTAATGCAATAGATAAACATTTTAACTTTGAGAAAATTGATGGATTTGGAGAAGTTGCAACTTATGAGCTATTGAGTTTTGATTATTCTGAAATTGACGCAGTCGCTGAAAAGGTAAAAGTTCTTGAAGTAAAAAAAGAAAAACAAGCTTCTTCTTTAAATGGTATTACTGTGGTAATTACTGGAAAAATGAAATGCGGAACTCGTGATAAAATGAAGGCAGTAATTGAAGCTGCTGGTGGCAAAGTCACAGGTTCAGTAAGTAGTAAGACAAATTATTTGATTAATAATGATGCATCAAGTACAACCGCAAAAAATAAAAAAGCCTTAGACTTAGGTGTAACCATTATTACAGAACAGGAGTTTATTGAAAAATTTTCACTTGACTTTTAGAAAAATTTTTGATATAATATATATAATGAATAAGAAAATTAGAGATATTGCAGAGCGAATTATACTATTAGAAACTTCAATGCAAAATGATGAGGGCAAAAGTGATTTAGAAATCTTATATGAAATTGAAAATATATCATCTACCCTCTCTTTTGAAGAAATGTTACAAGTAGACGATTATATACAGAAAAAAATTTTTTGACATTGAGAAAAATTTTTGGTATAATATATGTATAGTAAATGAGATATAAAATCTCATATTCACTAAATAAATAAATAAATAATTTTTAAGGAGAACAAAAATATGAAAGTAAACACAAAAGCAGTTTTGGATTATGTAGTAGCAAATGATGGTAAGGATTTTACAGCAAAAGATATAGCAGCTGATTTAGGATTGACACCACGTCAGGTTAATGGTATTATAACAGCAGCTTTTTGCAGATATAAGGATGTAGATAAAAATATTGTACCTCTTATGGAACGTGTAGAGAAGGAAATTAAGCTTTCCGATGGAACACATGAGAAAGTTAAGTTCATCAAGTTAACAGAAGCTGGACGTAATTTTGACCCAGAGGCTGATGAGCAGGCTAAGGCAGCTGCTAAGGATGCTGAGTAATCTAATCTTATTTGAGGTTTATATATGGGATTAAGGTGTTACCTTAATCCCAATTTTTCTATCAGGAGATAAAAGGAATGTTTTTACCGTTAGTGTATTTAGGCTTAGGTTTTCTTGGTATAAGCGGAATTTCATTTGGATTTTATAAAAGTTTTACAGTGCATAAAATAAATATACAAATAGACCAGGAAAATCAAAAAATTTTAGAACAACAATCAGAATTATTAAATAAAAAAAATTCTTTGAATAAAGAAATAAATCAATTAAATTCTGATATTCTAAATAAAAAATTAAAGAAAGAAGAGTTAGATAAACAACTTTTTAATGATACTCAACAATATCAATTATTATTAGAAACTAATAAAAAAATTGGTAGAGAAGCAATGGAAGAATATCAAAAGACATTAGATAATAGATATAATGAAATTGAAATTGAGTTTGACTCAAGTGTAAAACTTATAAAAGAGTCATATGCTAAACTTCAAGAAGATTTAATGCAGGTTGCTGCTGAAGAGGAGAAAAAGCTCGATAAAATCCGCGCTACACGCAAAGCCGCACAAGAGGCTCTAACAAGAGAACAAGAAATTAAAGAAAAATATGAGTTTTATTGTCTTCAATTTGAGAAGAGTGATTTAAATGATATTGACACTTTAATGAATATAAAACCAACTCTGCGCAAACCTAGAATATTATCAATGTTAATTTGGCAAACTTATTTTCAAAAACCATTAAAAGAATTAGCAACTAGAGTATTAGGTACTACTAATACCGTTTGTGGTATTTATAAAATTACTAATCAACTTAATAATAAATGCTATATTGGTCAGTCTGTTGATATAGCAAAAAGATGGGCTGAACACGCTAAATGCGGTCTTGGAATTGATACTCCGCAACAGAATAAATTGTATATTGCAATGCAGCATGATGGCTTATGGAATTTTTCTTGGGAATTATTAGAAGAATGTTCAAGAGAAGAACTAAATAACAAAGAAAAATTCTATATTGAAACATATATGGCAAATGGTTTCGGTTATAATAGTAATGCAGGAGTGAAAAAGTAAATGTTAACTCCAAAATAATATAATTAAGAACAAATTATTAAAAATATGAGAGGAAATAAATAAATGGTTACAATTCAAAATTATACAACATTAAACCCTTTACAGATGATAGGAGAAGAAGCCGGTATTTGTTGGAATGCATCAACAGATAGTAAAAAAGCTAATGAACGCCGTGCAATAGATTGTATAAGGTCTAATCATGGTAGAGTGATTGAGTTTCCAGATGTATATATGGTTATTGAAGGATATTCTGCTAGAGTAATTAGAGAGTTTTATACTCATATTGGCGGAAGTCCTACTAGACTACAGGCGTCAACTCGTTATATAGATTGTAATGGTTTTGACTATATATGTCCTCCAATGAGTGATGAAGTACAAAAACGTTATGAAGAAATAATGCACGATATTAATGTTGCATATGGAGAATTAATTAATCTTGGTATGAAAAAAGAGGATGCCGCAAATATTCTTCCTCTTGGGATGGAAACAAAAATTGTAGTAAAAATTAATGCTCGTACATTAATGGATATGTCGCATCAACGTATGTGTAATCGTGCATATTGGGAATTTAGACAACTATTTAATGAAATTTATCAGGCTTTAAGTTCTTATAGTGAAGAATGGGAATATCTAGTTACAGAACTTTTCATGCCAAAATGTGATGTATTACACTATTGTCCAGAAAAGAATTGTTGCGGCAGATGTAGAACCAAAGCAGAATTTGAAAAACTCTTAATTAATGGTGTAAATTATCAACAAACTTTAGATGATGGTAAATAATTTTTTCTAGTTGAATTTTTCAAAAAAATTTGTTATAATATAAATAGAAAAATTAAAAATAAGGAGAAAAATATATGAGCAAGAAAGAAAAATTTATTGAATATGTACAGAAAAAACTAGATGAAAGTGATGTGATTGACCAGGATATACTTGATTATTTTAAGCAACTTAAAACAGAAAAACCTAAATCTAAATTTACAGAAAATGGGTTAAAAATTCTAATTTGGATGCGTGAAAATGAAATAACTTATAATGGTATTTTTAAGGCAAAAGATATTGGAGAAGGTTTGTTTATTCCACCTAGAAGTGCAGCTGGTAGCCTCCGCAAATTAGTGACAGATGGTTATGTTGGTAAGACTAAAGGAGATACTATTACCACGTATAATTTGACAGAAAAAGGAAGAGTAGTTGAATTGACAAACTAAAAAAATTTTGCTATAATATTAATATAAAGTAAAAAATAAAGGAGAACAAATATTATGAGACAGGCAATGAACAGAGAAACAATTATTGGAAGAGTATATCAGCATGAATTAGTAGTTAAGCAGGTTAAGAATGAGAAGTCAGCAAACTTTGGTAAAGATTTTATTTCAGGAAAACTAGAGGTTGCTGTTGATGAAGAGGGGTTAAATGTAATTCCTGTTCATTATACATATGTAGCACCTACAACTAAGGCTGGTGGCGAGAATCGTACTTTCACAGCTTTGAAGAAAATCATTGATAGTGGTAAAACTTGGATTGCAGATGGCAAAGACGCAGCAACAATGGTACAGTTATCACCATCATTAGACTTAAATGATTTTTATACAAAGGGTGACGGAGATGAAGATGTATTAGTATCTGTTAAGAAAAATGAGGGTGGTTTTGTAGAGCTTGTAAATGCTTTACCAGAGGCTATCGGTGATAGAACTCGTTTTGAAGTAGATATGTTCATTACTCAGGTTACAGAGATTGAAGCTAATGAAGAAAAGCAAATTCCAGAGCATGTAGCATTGCGTGGGGCAATCTTTGATTTCCGTGGAGCAATTAAACCATTAGACTTTGTTGTTAAGAATAAAGAAGGTATGAAGTGGTTTTTAGACCAGAATATTAGTCCACAGGAACCAATGTTTACAAAAGTATGGGGCAATATTGATTGTACAGTTCGTATTGAGCAAGTTACAGAAGAGTCAGCATTTGGTGAGGCTGCTGTAAGAGAAGTTCGTAGAGGGCGTAAGGAATGGATTGTAACTGGTACAGCAAAAGTTCCATATGATTTTGGTGATGAGAGTGTATTGACACCTGAAGAAGTACAGACTAAAATGCAGGAAAGACAGGTTTGGTTAGCAGACCAGAAGAAACAACGTGAAGAGTGGTTAGCTCAGCAGAATCAAGGTAGCACTGATAGTGCTTTTGGAGCAGGTCCAGCACCTAGCGCAGTTGCAACAACAGGCGGATTCACATTTTAAGATAGGCGGGTTATAAACCCGCTATCTATTTATAAAATAACAGAATAAAAATTATACAAGGAGAAAATATAAAATGGCAGAAAATAGTTTATTATCATTAAAACCACATTGTGTAAGTCGTTCAATGCGTGGATATATAGTTTTCTTTTATGGAGATGCTAAGACTGGAAAAACAACAACTGCTTCGAAATTTCCCAAGAGTTTATTATTAGGTTTTGAAAAAGGTTGGAACGCATTACCAGGTGTTATGGCAAAACCTATTAATTCATGGGGTGAATTTAAGAAGACTTTGAGAGAATTAAAAGACCCTGCTGTTAAAGATATATTTGAAACTGTAATTGTAGATACGGCGAGCGTTATTTGCCGTGCGGTATAAGTGATTATGCCCAACATTAGAGTAAAAAACTGGAACCCTGAGATGGGAATCAGAGCGGAAGTTATATAAAATTAACACGCGCAACGCATAGGATTAAATTTAAAGGAGGTTCGGCTCACTATGAGAAGAACAAAAAATTTTTCTGAAGAAATAGAGAAACAGGCTATTTTTAATTATATAGAAAAAAAACAAGGATTAGCAACTGCTGGAAAAGAATTTGGAATTAGTCAATATATGATGGAAAAAATTCTCAAAGATTATAAAATTCCAAAAAGGACTTATACAGAAGCTAAACAGCAGGGTAGAAAATATCCTTGTAATGATGATTTTTTTAAAATTCAGACATCTGATATGGGATATATTCTTGGTTTTATAGCTGCCGATGGATATATTTCTGCTAAGGAAAATTGTGTATCAATAGAAATTTTTCAACGAGATAAAGATATATTATTTCAAATTGCAGAAAAAATGAATGTTACAAGACCAATTACACTTCAAACTCGGAATAATGGTTGTCAAACCGCTACATTAAGAAATTGGTCTGCATCTTGGAAACAAGATTTATCTCATTATGGAATTATAAATAATAAAACTTTTACGCTAAAACCGCCAACTTTATTACTTCCTAAATATAGAATTGATTATATTAGAGGGTATTTTGATGGAGACGGAAGCATTTCTACTACAAAAGCAAAAAATGGTAAAGGAATTATTTATAATAAAAATTCTTTTGAAATTGTAGGGGCATCTAAATTCACAATGGACTGGATTAGAGAAGAATTAATTAATCATTATCATATTATTTTAAATAAGCCTGGACACTATACAACTGAAAATGGAACAGTTATGTATAAAATTATTACAACTGATAAAAAACAAATTCAAAAAATTTATGATTTGTTTTATAATACAGAAAGTAATTTATATCTCAATAGAAAAAAAGAAAAATTTGAAACAATTTTAAATATCCCACGAGACTCTAACTCTTCTATTGAAGAATAAAAGATATGCTGAACTTATGCGAAAAAAGGAAGCATAAGAACTAAAGGATAAAAAGCCTTTAGGGTAACAAAAATGAGATATTGCTTATGATCTTTGCGAGAAATATATTTGCTCAAATGCAACTCGTCCCGATGGCGGAATTGGTGTAGATTCAATAGGGGATATTCCTTATGGTAAATAACTTTGCCACTTATTTTTTGTGAAAAGAATTTGAAACAGTAGAGAAAAAAACTGGAAAGCTGAAATGCTAATCAGAGGTGAAGGTTTAATTTAAAAGTTAAACCAGCCGCAACGCATAGAATTATTAAACATTTAAGGAGGTCGCGCCGGAATGGGGAGACAAATTATTTTAACTAAAGAACAAGAAGAAAAAATTATTTATAATTATACCATCCTACATTATGGGCAAAAAAAATCTGGAGCTTTTATTCCAGTAAGTGATTCTGTTGTAAGACGAGTTTTAAAAAAATATAATATACCTATAAAATCTATTCAAGAAACTAATGTTAATAAATTATGGGTAAAACATGATTATTTTCAAACGCAATCTCCAGATATGGGATATTGGTTAGGTATTTTGGGTAGTGATGGTAGTGTTAATGCAAAAGAAAATCAAATTTATATTGAATTACAAAGACAGGATAGAGAACTTTTAGAAAAACTCAATCTTACAATCGAAAATGAAAGACCTATAAAAGATTATGAAACAGGATGTGGGTATAAAAATAGTAAATTATATTTTTATTCCAAACAAATAAAACAAGATTTAGCCAAATATCATATTGTACCTAATAAAACTTATAGCAAAGATTATGGTTTCCCAAAATTGTTAAATCCTAAATATTATAAAGACTATATTAGAGGTTTATTTGATGGAGACGGTTCAATAAAAATGACAGGAAATTCAGTTACTTGGCAAGTTGATGTAGGCGCTATTGATATAGCTTATGAAATTCAACGTGTTTTTAAAAACCATCAAATAGATGTAGAAATATCTTTTCTACATAAAAAAAATGTAACCATTTATAGAATTTATGGATATGGGAAAGAAAAATGTCAAAAAATTTATAATTGGTTATATAATACTTCTTCTTCTTTAT